>SXGQ01676125.1_pt1 | contig 54708 bp, 48 predicted proteins | sample 3178371 | NCBI WGS metagenome assembly SXGQ01 (sample SAMN11356859, study PRJNA531348) | freshwater metagenome | isolation source: freshwater sample F1-20 | place: China: Fuxian Lake, Yuxi | collected 2017-12-25
CATCATCGGTGGACACCACCACATGTTTAAACAAACCTGAAGCTTGGGCGGCTTTGATGGCATAGGCGATCATGGGCTGACCACCGAACGCCTTGATGTTTTTACGCGGAATGCGTTTGCTGCCGCCACGTGCAGGAATGATGGCGATGTTCACACCGCAGCTCCTGCCAGGCGCTTGACCACCTTGGCATGGCACAGGCTTTGAATCAGATCGACCACCCGATGTTGCTGCGCTTCGGTCATGCTGGCATAAACCGGAATGCTCATGCTCAACTTGAAATAGTCTTCGGCATACGGACAGTAGCCGCGCTTGAAACCCAGGTGTGCATAGTAGGGTTGCAAATACACCGGGATGTAATGCAGGTTCACCGATACACCAGCACGGGTCAGCGCTTGGTAAAGGGATTGTTGATCTACGCCCGAAGTGGCTGTCACTTGGATGGGATACAGATGAAAACTGGACAACGCATCGGGATGCTGCCAAGGGGTTTGAATGTCAACGCCTGACAAAGCATGGTCGTAACAGTGGGCGATGGCTTGTCTGGTAGACACAAACTCATCTAACTTTTGCAACTGGCTCAACCCCAGCGCGGCTTGCAACTCCGTCATGCGGTAGTTAAAGCCCAAATCAATTTGTTGGTAGTTCCATATTTCATCCAGTGGGCGCTGAACCATGTCCTCTGCTGTGCTGCTGATGCCGTGGCTGCGCAGCAGGGTCATTTTTTTGGCCAACGCTGGGTCGTTGGTCAATGCCATGCCGCCTTCAGCGGTGGTGATGATCTTGACGGGATGAAAGCTGAACACGGTGATGGCTGAATAGCGGCAGTTGCCTACGGGCTCGCCTTTGTACTTGGCGCCTATGGCGTGCGAGGCGTCTTCGATGATCCTGAACCCATATTTAAGCGACAACGCATGGATGGCCGCCATGTCGCAGGGCTGCCCACACATGTGTACGGGCACCACTACCTTGGGCAGCTTGCCTTGCAATTTCGCGGCGATCAGTTTTTTCTCCAAGTTCACCGGGCTCATATTGAAAGTGTGTGGGTCAATGTCGACAAAATCCACTTGGGCGCCGCAATACAAACCGCAGTTGGCTGATGCCACAAAAGTAATGGGGCTGGTCCACAGCCAATCACCCGGGCCCAAATCCAAAGCCAGACAAGCAATATGCAGGGCAGCTGTGGCATTGGATGCGGCAACACCATGCCGTGCGTGGCAATAGCTTGCCACCGCTTGTTCGAACGCAGGCACCACCGGCCCCTGTGTCAGAAAGTCCGAGCGCAGCACGTCCACCACCGCCTGAATGTCTGCTTCAGAAATAGATTGCTTGCCGTAAGGAATGATGTTTGCTTGGTTCATGGTTCATCCAAAGAAGCCGTCAAGATGACGTCATGGCTTCTTTAAAGCAAATAGCAGACCAGCCTATTTCAGATGGCATGACTTCTGCTTTATCAGTTCATCTTTCTCAATGGACGTCGGTTTTCCGGCGGTTTTGCCATGCAACAGTCAGTGGATATTTGCGACCAATCTATCTTGATCACCGGGGGCACGGGCTCCTTTGGCAAGGCCTTTGTCAAATCGGTGCTGGACCATTGCCCCAAGATCAAACGCTTGGTGGTGTACAGCCGCGACGAGCTGAAACAGTTCGAGATGCAGCAGGAATTCCCTCAGGAAAAGTACCCTGCGTTGCGTTTTTTTATTGGCGATGTGCGAGACCCCGCCCGCTTGTCTCGCGCCATGGAAGGCATTGACACGGTGGTTCACGCTGCCGCCTTGAAGCAAGTGCCAGCTGCGGAATACAACCCCTTCGAGTTCATCAAAACCAATGTGATGGGCGCACAAAACGTGATTGAAGCCTGTCTAGACAAAGGCGTGCGCCGCGTGGTGGCCCTGTCCACCGACAAAGCCGCCGCCCCTATCAATTTGTACGGCGCCACCAAGCTGTGCAGCGACAAGCTGTTCATTGCCGCCAACAATTTCAAAGGCGAGCGCGATTTGCGTTTTTCTGTGGTGCGCTATGGGAACGTGATGGGATCTCGCGGTTCGGTGATTCCCTTCTTCATGAACAAAGCCAAGACAGGTGTCTTGCCCATTACCGATTCAGCCATGACCCGCTTCAATATTCCGCTGGAAGAAGGCGTGGAAATGGTGTTTTGGGCCTTGGAGCACGCCTTGGGTGGAGAAATATTGGTGCCGAAAATTCCGTCTTACCGAATTGGCGATGTGGCCGAAGCGATTGGCCCCAGCTGCAAACAAGAAATTGTGGGTATTCGCCCAGGCGAAAAGCTGCACGAAGAGATGATCACCAGCAGCGACAGCCCGAACACCATTGACTTGGGTGGTTATTACGCCATCTTGGGTGCGGGCTTGCAACACAAAATGCCTGACTATTTGAAAGCTTTGAAAGCGCGGCCTGTCCCCACAGGGTTTGCCTATGAGTCGGGTAGTAATCCGGACTTCTTGAGCGTGCAACAAATAAGGGCGCTGATTAAGACGCATATGAATCCGGAATTTGAACCGGTTTAAGGAAAAATATATGGCTTTTCACACTGAACAAGAACAATTTTGGGCCACTGATTTTGGCAATGATTACCCTAGCCGCAATGAGGGTGAAAAATTGATTTCATCTAATTTGGCTTTATTTTCAAAGATATTTAAGAACTGCCCGTCAATACAATCTGCAGCAGAGCTAGGTTGCAATATTGGTTTGAATTTAATTGCAATCAACCGAATTAATAAACAGCTAAAATTAAGAGGGTACGAGATCAATGAAAAAGCTGCGAAAGCTGCTCGTGAAACGAATATTGCAGAGATTGTCAACACCACTGTTGTTGAACCCTTGAATGCCAACACAACATTTGATGTAACCTTCACCAAGGGTGTTCTGATACACATCAACCCAGAGATGTTGCCAGCGGTTTATCAAAATTTATATGATTTATCCAATCGATATATTTTGGTTTGTGAATACTACAATCCTGCACCTGTGAGCATAAATTATCGGGGACATGAGGATCGATTGTTTAAACGTGATTTTGCTGGCGAGTTAATGCAAAAATACAAATTAAAATTGGTTGATTATGGATTCAACTACCGAAACGATCCCTATTTAACCAATGATGATACAACTTGGTTTTTACTTGAGAAATCATAAATGACGAATCAAGTTGGGGACTTTATTAATATTCGACGCAATATGTTGCCCTCTGGCGGGCAACAATAATTTAACTGAATCAAACCATGGATACTGGTCCGTTTGACCCAGCATCATCCAACTTGGCTTTGAGAGCACAAATGTTGGCGTTCCAACTACCCCAGAAAACGAACTGACTGCGGTACCAACGGTCACAACAGCATCCAAATTTTTGATCAATGCCAACACACTTTCAAGGTCATTTTTTAAATCTAAATCGCTCCATCTGATGATACTGATGCCCAACCTATCCTCTAAGGTCTGGAGCTCGGCTTCACAATCATCGTATTGCAAATTGACGAATACAAAATCAGGTTGCTCGAGCAAGTATTCCCAATCAGTCAAATGGGTATAGCTATCATTACGCTGAACTGAGAGCAGTCCGCTGCGCCAACAAAGGCCGATCAATTTTTTTTCACGATAAGGTTGCAACAAGCGTTCAAATTTTTGAACACAGCCTTGGTTTAGCAATAATGAATTGGATCTCTTGTTGAAGTTTGATAATTCACGACGGTAAAGTTTGGGCAAGGAGCCTATCGGGTATTGAAAGTCGAAATCGTCAAATACGGGAAAGCCGTTAGCCAATACTGAGGCAGGTCGAAAATAAAACTCAGGGTAAGTTCTTTGGAACAAGCTGATCAATCGTGGTTCGCACTCTACGATAATATTCATGCTCAAAGGCTTTAAATCAGCCAAACAAGTCGAAAACTCTATTTCATCGCCAATGCCTTGTTCTCGCCAAATAAGCAAGGACTTATCATTATGCGCCAACCCACTCCATCGTGGTTGATGAAACTTTCGGGTAGATCGCAAGGCAGCAACTGGCAACAATGAACTAAATCCATATTCATAATAATCCCAGCCCTTAGCCAACTCTCCTTGTGATAAATAAGAATACCCTAAATAGTATTTCACCATTTCCGATTGGGATGAAGAAATGTGTTTATTTTGCAGAGCCCTTTCATATTGCCTAGCACCTTCAGCAAAGTTTTCTAATTTAATTTCAGTTTGGGCTAAATTGATAATCGCTGGAATGAAATTAGGGTCGATACTGAGCGTGGTAGCAAATGCTTCTCGGGCTTCTTGGACGTGATTGAGGTCACCAAGAGCAGTGCCCAAGTTGTTGTAAGCCAGCGCTGCATTGGGGCGGATTTCGATCGCTCGCATGGCACAACGCAAAGATTCTTCCGATTTTCCCAGAGTTTGATAAACATTACATAAGTTAATTAAAGCATCAAAGTTATTTGGATCAATGTCTAAAAGGTATTCCAAAATGTCTTTGGCATCAGGTTGTCGTTGACAGCGTATGAGAGCCACTCCAAAATTGACTAAAGCAATTTTATTAGTGTTATCCAACTCAACCACTTTTGCAAAATCAATTAAGCCTGATTCAAATCTTTCAAGATGCAAATAAGCCTCTCCACGCATCATTAAAAATTCAATGCTTTCGGGCACATTTTTGATTAATTGATTCAATATATCAATGGCCTTTTGGTAAGACCTTGAATTCATGGCTTTTTTAGCCTGATTTAAAAAATGATTTGATTGATTAGACATAAAAAAAGGAGAAGGTCACCCTTCTCCTTTTATACCATACTGTATTTGTTTATTTCAACAATGACAGGATTGATTGTGACGATTGGTTCGCTTGAGCCAACATCGCGGTTGCAGCTTGAGAAATGATCTGCTGCTTGGCAAGGTTGGTGGTTTCCGTTGCATAGTCGGTATCCAAAATTCGGCTTCTCGACGCTTGCATGTTTTTAGAACCTTCATTCAAATTGGTGATGATCGAGTCCAATCGGTTGTTGTAAGCACCTGACTTGGCCTGCTGTGCACTGATGGTATTGATAGCTGCATCAATCGCTACCAGTGCCTGAGAAGAACCACTCAAGGTACTGACATCCACTTGGTTGATTTTCAAACCGTTGTCAGTTCCACCGAAAGTACCTTGACGGAAACCGAGTTTTTCCAAATTCAAAATGCCGTTGGTGCCTGCCTCGACTTTGAATGCGTTGTCAGAACTCAATGTCACTTGTGAATAATAGGTAACCGACAAGGCAGAAGTGTTGCTTGTACCGATAGCAATACCAGTCAAACCCAAGGCAGCTGCACCTGCAGATGAACCAATGGTGATGTTGCGACCATCGATGGCTGTGTACTCAATGCCGTCACCCCATGCTTTGGCTGTGACACCAGTTTGTCCTGAATACTGGTTGATGGAGTCAATCAAACCATTGCGTGTTTGTGTGTTGGCTGTGATCGATACGCCATTCAGATAAATAGCGGGGCTAGATACTGCGGCAGTAAACCCTTCGCCACGGATCACATTGGGTGACGCAGAGGCAGACACACCAGTCAAATCAGTCTTACGGTTAATTGCAGCTGCAATTGCGATGGCACTCGCAGCGCGTGATGAGGAAAGCGCTGTGTCGATAGAGGCAGTGTCATCTGTTGCCAATGCTTGGCCAATAGCCACGCCATTGATGATCATGCTGTTTGCATTCAACAAGCCTTGCAATGCGGAAGTAGGTGCTGTTGCTGCAGCTGGATTGGTCCGCTTGAAAGATGTGTACAAAGCCGTGTCTGAGCTGTAAGTGCCGTTGCGAAGACCACTGAATGCTTCAACATCGTTATCGCCATCTTTAAAGCTGACGTTAATATCGCGTCCATCCAATGTGTACAAGGAATAGGAACCAACTTGGGTTGTTGCGGCTTGCAAGCCCAAACCAGCTGACGTGTGACCGCCAGTCGTTGCGTCAACAACAATGTTGCGACCGTCAGCAGCGGTCAAAGTGATACCGCCTTCATCGCTTTCAGTATCCTTGGCAACGACACCAGTGATGGCGGACTTTGCATTGATGGCGTTCACAGCTGCTTTACGTGACAAGGAAGTCGATGTGCCGCTTGTTGAGAAAGTGTCAGTGTTGACGCCGTTGATAGTGACATAGCCCTGAGTAGAAGCCGCCAATGTCATGGCAGTACCAGACAAGGTAGTTTCGGATGCCTTTGCGTACACACCGCTGATTTCAGCAACTTTATTGATAGCTGCTGCCTTGGCAATGGCACTGGCGGACTGATTGGCAGATGACGCCTTGTCATCGAGTGCCAAAGATGCACCAACAGCCACGCCGTTGAGCAACAGAGCGCCTGCACTGAAGGCATCCAAGGTAGCGCCTGTTGCCCATGCGCCACCAGTTGAGGACAGAGATGCGCGTGAACCAACACCAATGTCTTTGGTTTGAGCAGAGGCAAAACCCAACTTCATGGTGTCGCCTGAGTTAAAGCCAGTTTGGATGGTCAGATTTTGTGCGGTGCCGTCCAGCAACTTGATGTTGTTGTGGTTCGTTTTCTTGGCAATCTCGTCAATTTGTGTTTTCAACTGTGAAACTTCAAGTTGAATTGAAGCACGGTCAGCATCATTGTTGGTACCGGTGCCTGATTGGACAGCCAACTCACGCATGCGCTGCAAAATGTCATTGACATTTCCCAATGCGCCTTCGGCAGTTTGAGTCAGAGAAATGGCGTCATTCACGTTGTTGATGGCCTTGGCCATACCGCGAATTTGCGAAGTCATGCGGTTGGTGATGGCCAAACCGGCTGCATCGTCTTTGGCGCTGTTGATTTTGCTGCCTGTAGACAAACGCTCCATGGCCTGGCTCATGCTCAGGTTGCTGGAACGCATGGACTCTTGGGCGACAAGTGCTTTCACGTTGGTATTGATCACTGACATGGTGTTACTCCTTGAAGATGGATTGACCGAAACATTTCAAGACAACTTGTCCTGATAGCTGATGATTCGGCGTAGATAAAAAAACCTTTAACAAAAATTTGACAAATCAAATCTTTTTGTTCATCAGCATGCCCTTGAGGGCTTCAATGTTGTGGGCAACCTTCACCACCACTTCATTGGGTATTTGGCGAATCACTTCACCGGTGTCTTCCTTGCGCACCACCACAATGGGTCGACCCAAGGCCTCGTCCATGGCGAAGGTGACGTTGCGGCCACCGTCGCGCATTTGCTCGTTCAAGCGACCAATGGTCACTTCCAAATTTTGTTTCATGCGCTCCATGTCCACAGGCACATGGGACTTGGCTTGAACCGCCTCTGGTGCTGCGGAGAGAGACGCACTGGGGGCAGGCCGACTCACCACCTGGGGCGGTGCGCTAGCAGCTGAATTGACTGGTGAAACCATGATGAGCCTTTCAGAAAGAGCCGAATGGCTCTTTTCCATGACCCTGTATATCGGCGCGAAGTGCGCAAACTTGAGCTTTGTGTAAAAAGCTTTTCTAACGACCTATGAATCGGCTTGCATCTCCCAAGCTTGAGCTTTCATGGGTTTATGGGCTGTTCTTTGTTTGGTTGTCTGATTTTTTGAATTCAAAAGAATCTGTTTAGGTGCGGCAAAAGTGTAAAGAGTGCAAAGGCCACTCAAGTTTTCCTTCGATTCACTCTGGCTTAGCCCATACTTCATTGAGAGTGGCAATATGTTGCCGCCCGCCCCTGTTTTAGAGGTCCCAATATGATCATCAACACCAACATGGATGCCATCAATGCAGCTTTGGCTTATTCGGATGCCACCAGCGCGGCTGCAACAGCCAGCCAACGCATCAGTACACAACTTCGGATCAACAGCGCCAAGGACGATCCGGCAGGCCTGGGCATGGCAAACAGACTCAGCGCAAATATTTCATCGTATGCCAAGGCAGTAGACAACATCAACCAAGGTATTTCAGCGCTCTCCACAGCAGACTCAGCCATGGCGTCTATCCAGACCATTTTGACTTCGATGAAAACTTTGGCGACTTCTTCTGCATCGGGCACCGCCAGCAGCACCACATTGACCAGTAACCAGTTGGCATTTGCCTCGTATATGTCTCAACTTGATTCTGTAGCGAACACAGCTTACTTCAATAATGTTTCATTATTGAATGGCAGTACGCCATCCATCGCCATTCAATCTGGAATTAATCCAGGCGATAAAACAACTTTGACTTTTGGATCATTGCTGTCGTCTGCACTGGGCTCTGGCAGTTCATTGGCTTTGACCTCTCTGGGCTCGTCAACATCGGCCATGGCATCAGGCGACCTGGTTTTAAACGGCTACACCGTTGGCGCATCTTTATCTACTGATGACACCTATTCTTACTCTTTCAATTCCGGCAGTGCTATTGCAAAGGCAGCGGCAATCAATCGCATCACATCCACCAGCAATATCAAGGCAGAGGTTGGAACGACCCAAGTCGCAGGCAGTGCCATGTCAGCTGCAGGCACGGGAACGGCTGGCACGATCACCATCAATGGCACCGCCATTTCAATCACATTGGCATCCAGCAGCGATTACGCCACCAACCGCGCCGCCGTCGTAACGGCCATCAATCTCAATTCAGGAACCACTGGCGTCACCGCCACAGACAACCTTTCCACCAGCAATGGCATATCTCTGAAAGCCGCAGACGGCAGAAATATCACTGTGGCTTTCGACGGCACGAATTTAACAGCCAGCAACACAGGTGTCGCTGCGGCCGGTACTTATGCTGGCACTTACACGCTCCGAAGTTTGAGCCAAAGCAGCATTGTTGTGAGCAGCAATGTAGGCGGTACTTTAGCCAATGCCGATCTCGGTTTAGGCACATTCAGCAGCAACACCGCCCAGTTCACCAACAAAGCGCGCAGCGGATCCATTGCGGCGCCCACAGCACTTAGCGCTGGCGATTTGATGATCAACGGATACAACATTGGAGCTGCCTTTACATCCGATGACACGGCTTCCGTTGCCACAACCACATCTTCCACGAAAGCTGCAAGCGCCATTTCCATGGCAGCGGCCATCAACCGACAAACCTCACTGACCAAAGTGACTGCAACAGTCAACCCAAACGTCGTAGAAGGAACAGGGTTTTCCGCGGGTGCAGTCGACACCATTTATCTCAATGGCGTGTCGATTGCCGCTTCCTTGTCGACCAGTTCAACGGCTGCAGATGTAGTGAGCCTGCTCAATACATACACCGGGCAAACTGGTGTGACAGCGACCAATAATGGAAGTGGTGTGACTTTAACGGCATCGGATGGTAGAAATATCGCAATTGGGGTGAGCAGTGGTGGCGCAGCAGTAGCTGGCACCCGCATTGGCCTAGGGGGCAATGCTGCCCTGAGCGGCGCAGCGGCCAGTTCTGCCGGGGCCATGACCTATTTGTCCACAGTGAAGCTCACTTCCACCAATGGAACTTTCAGTATTACTCCCGGTAGCAGCGGTTTAACGAACTTCAGCGCTCTGGGATTCAGAGAGGGAACGTATGGTGGCGGATCAACTTCCACGAAAGTATCCAGTTTAGATATCTCCACCACGACGGGAGGTACCAATGCCTTGACTACCTTGGCAGATGCAATCAATATGGTGTCACAGTACCAAGCCACTGTAGGTGCATTGCAAAATCGCATGTCCTATCAAACCAGCTATGTGAACAACCTCAAAACCACCTCCACCACGGCATACGGGAATATCGTGAATTACGATCTGGCAGCCGAAACTGCGGCCCTCGCCACAGCAAAAATCAAGCAAAATGCTTCGATGGCCATGTTGGCTCAGGCCAATATTTCTCAAGACATGGTTTCTTATTTGCTGAAACAGTACATCAAATAGATTAAATAATATTCAATTTATTTTTTCAAAATCCACTCAAGAAGATTTCATTGCTACCGACTATACCAAGGGTAATCTTTGGGCAGACGCACATGATCATTGAACGACTGGAACTCAAGCAACTGGCTTTGACGAGCAACATACATACGCTCGAAACGCTGGGTATTGGTGACAGCATTTTTTGTGATGACCTGAAAAAAGCCCACAGCCTTCGCGCCCTGTCTTATTACTTGGTTCGCACCCGCAATCTTTCTCGCAAATTTGTGTTTCGCAAAATGGACCATGGCTGGCGCATTATTCGTGTTCAATAATGGTTTTACTTGTTGGTGTACGTGGCCATCATGCCGTCAAAAGTGGCTTTCAGACTGGTCTTTTGGCTGTTGACGCTGCCCACCAAGCTGTCCATGGCAGCGAACTGCTTTTGATAGCGCGCTAACAACGCATCCATTCGCACTTGCAATTTAGCCAATTGCGCACGGTAGTTGGTGTTTTCTTTGTTGGCGTTTTCGCTCTTGGTCAACAACGGGCCAGTAGCTGAAAGCAGGTTGGTCAACTTCTTGACTGCATCACCTGCAATTCCGGCAGGCAGTCCACTGTACACACTCAATTTGTTGTATCCACCGGTGAACATCTTGGCGATGTCGTCAACACCGGTTTGCAGCGCAGTGTCCAATTTGGTCTCATCCAGTGACAACACCCCCGTTTGGTCCAAACTGAACCCCAACTGGCTCATCGACTGGTAGGTGGTACCTGGCGTGCTGGAAACACCAAAAATCAAAGAGCGCATTTGTTGCCTCACCATGCGAGCTGTGCTGTCGCCCACCAAGGTGGCACCATAGGTTTCCAAAGTGGACTTTGGGTTGGTGGTTTCTTTGATGATGTTGTCAAAATCGTTGTAAGCCGTGACCAGTGCGGTCAATTTGGCTTTCAGTGAAGAGGTGTCACGGGCCAAGTTGATGCTGGCAGGTGTGCTGCTCGCGGCCTTGAGGTTCAAGGTCAGGCCTGGAACAATGTCAGATATGGCATTGCTCTGGCGGGTGTAACTGATACCGTCCACAGTGACACTGGCATCGCTGGCTGCATAGCCACTGGGGGTTACAAAACCCGCGCCAAACACATTGCCCACGTCATCACTCGACACGGTGAAACCTTCTGTCGCTCCATTAATGCCAGTGATCATCACCTTATAGGGTGTGCCTGCGCTGCCATCGTTGATCAACTGCGCTTTATAGCCACGGTTAGATGCATTGATCGCCGACACCACGCCAGCTGGCGTGTCGTCATAGGTTTTTTTGGTCAAACCAATATCTGTGATCACCTTACCAGAGGCAGAACTGACCACCAGACCATTGGTGCTGTCATACGACACACTGATGTCTGTGTTGCCATCTAGTGTGCGCAATTGCGTTTGAAGATTGGCAGCCAGTGAAGACATGTTGGCGGTCAAAGGCGCAGGTATGAGTGAACGCTGTGTGCCCGCAATGGTCACTGTGAACCCACTGAAATCATTCACCGAAGGGTGGGTGCCAAAACTCGCGCCGGTGATGGTGGTGCTGCCTGCGGTACCTGTCAAGGCCCCAGTGTCCAAGTTGAATGTTGCAGATGTTGAAAGTGTTGGGTTATTGACCACGCGAGTGGTGGTTGCCGAAGCGATCTCAAGCTGACTGCCGTTGTAAGTCACACTCAAATCAGAAGAACCATCCAAAGCCCGCAACTGGGATTGCAAGTTGGATGCCAAATCGCTCATGGTGGCAGTGGTGGGTGCTGGAGTCAGTGCAAAGGTTTTGCCATCGATATCGACAGAAAAAGTTTTGAAATCACTGACCGACGGAGAGGTGGCAAATGCGGGCCCATTGATAGATGCCATGTAAGTGGAGTACGACTGGGAAGTTCCCACGGTGGCGTTGGAACTGCGAGCAATCGTCAAGCCAAAACTGCTACCTGCATTGATGCTGGTCGTGGCAGAAGCAAATCCAGCACTGATACTGCGTTGGGGTTGTGACAGTGCATTCACCACAATTTGGTGATCACCGACAGAGGCAGCTGCTGTGGCTGTGACACTTAGCGCAGAAGTGTTGCTGTTATCCAGTGTAAGCGTATTGAAATTATCACGGTCTTTGACAGCGCTGAGAGCTGTTTTGAATTCGTTCATCATGAACATGACAGCAGACATGCCACTGACCTTGGCATCGTTCTTCGCAATCTTCGCGTTGATCGCGTTTTCTTGCGGCATTTTTTCTGCATTGACCAAGTTTTGCGCCAACGAGGCCACATCTACCCCGGAGCCTGCACTCAATGAGGTGATGATTTTTTGTGCATTGGCTTTATTGGCCGCTGCCACATCCGCCGCGGTGGAAGCGGCCGTGGAGGTGCTGGAGCTGACGGGAGTGGTGGCCATTCGCTTTTTAAGGGTTTATCGTCAGTGTGATCGGATTCAACAACAGAAACTTGAGCCCATCAATTGATGTAATTGAAAAGGCTCAATTTCGAAATCTTGGCAAAACTGCTTTGCGCGGCCTCCAGCGCCAGCTGGTCTTTGTTCATTTTGGTGATGGCTTCGGTGTAGTCCAAATCTTGGATGTCCGACATGGTGGTTTTCAAGCGCAAGGTGATTTCGTCCAGCACATTGTTTTGCGAGTCCACCACGTTCAAATCGGTACCGACTTGTGCGGTGGCGTCGCTCAAACCTTGCTGCAAGGTATCAATTTCACTGATGCCGCGTTGAATCGCCACGCGGTTGCTGCTCTTGACCGCTTCGATCAAGTCACCCATGGCTTGAAAAAAACCGATGCCCACCCGACCGCCTTTGCCGTCGTCACGCACCACATTGGTAAACGCGTCAGAGCCAGGGATGTTTTGGTTCATGCGACGGTTGTCGCCCACACCGACCACCATGCGGGCTTGGTCGCCTTTGTAAACAATCACCCCTTTGGCATCGGGCGAAAACGGCATTTGGCTCACGCGGCTACCGGCGAACAAATAATTGCCATTCGAATCCTGCGAATTGGCCAAGCTCAGTATTTGGTTGCGCAATTCGGTCATTTCCAGCGCAATGGTTTTTCTGTCCGCTGCGCCCAAGGTGTCGTTGGCCGCTTGCACAGACAACTCCTTCATGCGGAACATGACATCGCTGGTGCTGTTCAAGGCGGTTTCTTCGGCTTTGCGCCTGATTTCAATCGCTTTGATGCTTTCTTGGTAGCTTTTTTGCCGCGCAATCTCAGACTCCAAACGGGTCACCAAGGATGCTTTGTCAGGCTCATCGCTGGGCTTGGTGATTTGCTTGCCGGTTGACAATTGCTCTTGTGTTTTGGCCAAGTTGCCTTGCACATTGGCCAGCTGTGCGCTGGCCCGGTCAAAAAACATGCTGGTAGAAACTTTCATGACCATGGTGTCATCTCCTTATTAGCGGACTTGCACGATGGCATCAAACAATTGACCAGATATTTGCAGCGCCTTGGCAGCTGCTTGGTAGGCTTGTTGAAAACGGATCAAGTCCGCTGCTTCGTCATCCAGGTTCACGCCCGACACTTTGTCGCGTGCACTTTGGGCCTGTTCATTCACCACGGTCAACGCCTGCTGTGTGATCTTGGCCTGTTGGGCGGCATTGCCCACGTTGTTGACTTGGTCGATATAACTTTCGGCCAAGGTTTTGTTGCCGACCACTTTCTTTTGCGACAAATCGGCCATGACCAACATGTTCTCGTTGTTACCAATGCCGTCATGGTTGCCATCTACCGCAAACACATCGCCCACATCGGGGGCGCGTGAAAATTTGATCGACAAGCCTTGGTACTCGATCACTGGGTCGAGCACGGTGTTGTCGTAATGGCGATTGACCAATTCGGTACCGGTGGCACCATCGATGATCACAAAGCGGTCTGGCTCGATGAACTTGATTTGCAAATTTTGGTCGCGCAACTTGTCTTTGGGATCGATCGGCTCGCCTGAGTAACTGGCCGCGATATCGGCTTTGCCCTGGCCAGTCACAAAAACCATCAAATCGTCCGGGACTTTGCCTTCCACATAAGCAGCGGTTCTGAAGCCGAGCAAGCTCAGGTCAAACGGGCTGCCGGTTTGGCGTCGATCGGCGGGTCCGTATTCACCGAAAGACAAGCGGATGTCAGATTTTTCTGGGTCGCCCAAGCGGCGGGTCAGGCGCACCATGCCGTGGAAAAAATTCGAGCCTTCGCTCAAATTCAGGTTCAAAGCGTTGGCGGGTTTTCCTGCGTCGTCGAAGGGGCCCAGCGCAATCGTTTCACCTTCGTTGCCTGGGGTGTTTTCCAAAATCAAATCACCGTTGTCTGCCAAACGGGCATTCACGCCCGTGGCTTCGCTTTTCGATTGCAGCGCCTGCACAAACGACAACAAGTCTTTGTATTGGGCAGGTACTTTGCCGCCAGTGGGCAATTTGCCAATCACCACGCCATTGATGGTCATTTCTTTGTGAAAGTCCAACGAGGCAGAAGGAATGCGAATTTCGTTGAACACCTCGGCATATTTCAAATCATTGGCTTTGACCGCAGCGCTCGCCACATGGCTGTCCACCACGGTGCCATTGAAACCGCGTACCAAGCCGGTCAATACGGTGTTTTTTCCCTCGGCATTGGTGGTTTTTCCGCTGTAATAAATTTGCTCGTCGCCAATTTGAATCACGCCACCCAGGTCCGAAAAAAGGTCGGCATTTTTCAACTCCAAGGAGTCAGCGCTCGACGCGATGTCGCTGACCAACATGGATTGCTCGGAAGAAAAGAATGGGTGGGCATCAATGCCTGCGTTCAACCAATTGGCCACTTGCTGAGGACCAAGTTCTTCACCCGCAGCCAATTTCAATTCGCCCAATGGCTCATCATTGAGTTTGATCGCGCCTTCGGGAATCACCACCAAATCGGTAGAGGATGAAACCGGCACCACGCGTCCACTGGACAAAGTGGCTGCCGTGGGCGTGGCCTTGTCAGGCTGACCCAGTTTGTCAAACTGCTGCTCATACAGCACACTGGCCTTGGTGCCATAAAACACTTTCGCACCACGGTAGCCTTTTTCACCAGACTGGTTCAGGTAAGCATCGCTGTAGGTGAGTTCGGGACTGAAGCCGTTGTCGGCGTTGAGCATCTGGAATTTTTCATCCTCGCTCAAGGGCACGCCAATCAATTGGCGGCCATCGCGGGTCATCACATGCAACTGTTGACCCGGTTTGACGCTGTCCAAATAAATCGTGGTGTCCGCCATGCCCGCGGCCAAGGTGGTCACAGGCGCGAACAATCGGCCACCGCCCACTTCCACTTTCAGCGGGTTGTTGGTGAATGGGTTGTTGGTCAACAACGGATTGCTGATACCAGGCGGCATGGTGCTGGCCAAAAAGCTCACCCGCGCACGCACATCGCTGGCGTTGTTCGGGTTTTCGGTGACGCGAAACAAACCACCGGTGGTGATGCGCAACGGGTCTTGTAACAACACCCGCACACCTACCGCTGCACTGGCGGCCTTGTCATCGATGCGCAGCAAATCCACACCCAGATGGCCATAACCGTCGATGCCCGAGCGTTGGATCAAATTCACTTCGTTGACAAAACTTTGCGCCAAAAAATCCAGCCCTTTTTGGGCGGGCTCCAGCACCTGGCTGATGAACGTGTTGAGCCCACCCATGGTGCCACCGCTGGCGCCAGACAAGGGCTCGGTGTTGCCATAAGGGTCGAGCACCAGGTCGAGTTTGCTCAGCGAGTTGGGGTCAAAGCCGATGGGACGTGATTTCAAACCATCGACCACCAAGCTTTGCTTCATGGTGGTTCCCAGACTGACGGACACAATGCCATTCGGTGTGAAGCTGGTTTTGATGCGTGAGAATTCTGAAATTTGGCGCAACAACAAATCGCGGCGGTCGAGCAATTCTGACGACTGGCCTTCCAATGTCGGCGACTTGGTCAGCTGCTGGTTCACCAAGGCCAATTGCTCGGTCAAGGTGTTGATTTGGTTACCAGCGCTCTCCAAGGCTTGGCGTGTTTCGGTGGACACCAAAGACAATTGCCCTGCCAGTTCAGCAAAGCGTGAACCCACGCCCTCTGACGCACGGATGAAACTGGTTCGCATCACGGTAGATGCGGGATCCACCGACAAACTGCGCGCTGCATTGAAAAATGTGTCCAAGGCCGAGCTCAAGCCCACGCTTTTGTCACCCATGATGTCCATCACACGCTGGGTGTAATTCACCAAAGGTTCTTGTGTTGCCAAGTCGGTATTGCTGTTGCGCAAATTCGATTCGGCGAATGTGTCGAACGCGCGTTTGACCGCCGTGAACAATACCCCAGTGCCCAAATACATATTGGCCTGTTTGGAAGGCGCACTCTGTGTCAATGTCGATTGCTGGCGTGAATACCCTTCGGTGCTGACGTTGGCAATGTTGTTACTGACCGTGCCCAAGGCACGCTGGTAAGCGGCCACGGCGGTACTGCTGATGCCCAGCATATTGCTCATGGCTCATTCCTCGTGGGTGCCAAAGGCATGGTTTTGTGCATCGGCAGTGGCTTCAAGGTCGGGCGTGGCAAGGGCATCGCCGGTTGCTCCACAGGCGTCAAACTCATGGGCAGCACTGGTTTGTGCAGCGGCATGCCGGGGGCTTGCAAGGCAGCTGTTTTTTGGCGCAGTGCCAGCAGCTCGGCGGTGCTGGTTGCAGATTCTTGTTGGCTCAATTGCTTGACCACCACATCGGCAAAACCCAAAGCATTGCGCTTGGCCATGGACAAGGACAACTCTTTGTCGTACATGCCTTGGAAAGTTTCCAAAGCATTGGACTGGAACATATCGCTTTTCAACACATTGTTGGCTTCGCGCATGGACTTGAGCATCATTTGGATAAACAGCGCTTCAAATTGTTCTGCCGATTCACGCAACGCGCCCTTTTCATTGCGCTGGGCTTTGCCGCGCAATTCGCCCAATGCGCCAAAGTCCGCATAGGACTTGGCAGCGGTGGAGGGGTTGGTGATGTCAGCCATGGTCAGTGCATCAAATGATGATCAGCTCAGCGCGCAAACTGCCCGAGCTTTTCAGGGCTTCCAAAATCGCAATCAACGAAGACGGCGTGGCACCGATTTGGTTAACGGCATCCACGATCTCACGCAGGTCTACGCCAGGCTTGAACAAGAACATCGGGTTTTTGGGTTCGGTCACCGCCACATCGGCGTTTTGCACCGGTGTGGTTTGGCCTTGGCCCAAAGCATTCGGTTGCGACACATCGTTGGTGGCGGTGATGGCCACAGAGATCGTGCCGTGCGATACCGCTGCCGCTGTCACACGCACTGCGCGGTTGATGACCACGGTGCCGGTGCGAGAGTTGATGACCACGCGTGCATTTGGTTCGGCCGGTGCGACCTCGATGTTTTCCAACATGCCCATGAAAGTCACGCGTTGATTCAAGTCTTGGGGGGCTCGTACCGATATCGATGTGCCGTCGATGGCTTGCGCCACGTCACCGCCAAATTTTGAATTGATCGCGGCAACCATGGCGCTGCTGGTCGAGAAATCGTTGTCACGCAAATTCAAAATCAAGTGTTCAGCTTTTTCAAACGGGGTGTCAACCATGCGCTCGACGATCGCGCCTGCTGGGATACGCGCAGCGGTGGGCACGCCGATCGCCACTTTGGAGCCTGCGGCACCTGCGTCAATGCCTGTCGCGGTCAGCGCCCCTTGGGCAAGCGCATAAATTTCACCGTCCACACCGCGCATGGCAGTCATGATCAGGTTGCCGCCACGCAAATTGGTGGCTTTGCCAATGGCAGAAATATTCACATCGATGCGTTGACCAGGCTTGGCAAAGCCTGGCAAGTCAGCGGTCACCATTACTGCGGCCGCGTTTTTGATGTCGATTCGGCTGGCCGAAGTGACTTGCTCAAAATCTGACATGGGGCCGTCAATCCGCACGCCCATTTGTGCCAGCATGGCTTTCATGCTTTGCGTGGTGAATGGCACGGACGCATCGTCTCCGGTGCCTTGCAATCCGACCACCAAACCAAACCCTATCAATTGGTTGGAGCGTTGTGCCGCCACGGTCGCCAAATCTTTGACCCGGTCGGCCCACACTGGCGTGGCCAATGCACACAGCAACACCACACCGCTTGCTTTCAACCACGAATATGTCATGTCAGTTCAACCTTAAAAAATCAGAAGGGCCAAAATTTCATCAAGGCCGTGGTACCCCAGCCAGGCTTGCTGGCACTCGCCAAGTCACCCGAGCCACGGTAGGCAATTTGTGCGTTCGCCAAGCGCAATGAGTTCACAGTGCCATTGGGGCCGACATCGTTGGGGCGAATCACGCCCGAGACTTGAATCACTTCGGTGCCTTCTGACAAGCCCAGTTTTTTCTCGCCGCGCACCACCATGTTGCCGTTGGCCAAAATTTCAATCACAGTCACAGTGATGGAACCAGACAAGCTGGCTTTTTGGTCAGCCGTGCCTTTGCCGGTGCTCTTGGTGGTGGAAGCGTTCAAGTCCACTCCACTGAATGGGCTGGTTGAACCTGCGATGAATTTGCTGATGCCGGCAGGCAACGCTGTGTTGGAAGCGTCTTTGCTGATGTCTGTGCCTTGGCTGCGTGCGGCTTGGGTGGACTCGTTGAGTATCACGGTGATCAAGTCGCCCACTTGGTAATTGCGGCCTCGGCCAAACCAAGCATCGCTTTGGCGGTTGCCGTAAATGCCACCCGTGGCGGGTTTGGTTTGGTCTTGCACCAGGGGATACACCGGCGCGAAATCGGGAGAAGAGGTGAGCGCGGGCAACATCGGGTCGGGATGGGCGCAAGCTTGCAACCCAGCGACCACAGCCAATAAGGAAAGGATTTTGTTCATGGTGTCAGTGATGTGTTGGGTTAGAGGTTTTGGTTCAGGTACTTCAACATGCCGTCGACCGCTTCGATCGACTTGGAGTTGATTTCGTAGGCGCGTTGGGTCTCAATCATGTTGACCATTTCTTCCACCACGTTCACATTGGACGCTTCCAATGAGCCTTGGTTCAACACGCCAGCGCCCACGGTGCCCGGTTGCAGCAACTGCACCGGACCGCTGGCGGCGGTGGCAGCCAGCAGGTTGTTGCCCAAGGGCTTCAAGCCACTCGGGTTGATGAAGGTGGCAATCTGAATCTGGCCGAGCACCTGCTGGCCCTGGCCGCCAACCAATTCCACCGAAACGGTGCCATCGCGGCCAATCGTCAAAGAAGATGCGTTGCCGGGAATGGTGATATTGGGCTCCAGAAAAAAGCCGGTCGAGGTGACCAGTTGTCCGGTTCCCGTCAGTTTGAACGCACCATCGCGGGTGTAGGCGATCGTGCCGTCTTGTTGTTGGATTTGGAAAAAACCGTTACCCATGATGGCGATATCCAGCGGGTTTTGGCTGTTGATCAAATTGCCCTGGATATGCAGTTTTTCGGTGGCCACCACTTTGGTACCTGTGCCCAGCATCAAGCCGGTGGGTGACTGGGTGTTGGCCGTGGTTTGTCCGCCTGCTTGGCGAATGTTTTGGTAGAGCAAATCTTCGAATACCGCGCGGTCGCGTTTGAAACCGGTGGTTGAGACGTTGGCCAAGTTGTTAGAAATGACGTTCATGCGCGTCTGCTGCGCATCCAAGCCGGTCTTGGAAACCCATAAAGCTGCATCCATCGTCTAACCCCTGTTCTTCAAATATTCCATCTGTCTGTGTCGACTGGCATCAACCGTTCAACTTCATCATGCTGGCCCCGGCTTGGTCGTTGTCATGGCTGGACTTGACCATGCGCACCTGTTGTTCAAACATGCGGGCCTGCTCGATCAGTTTGACCATGGCCTCTTGCGGATTGACATTGCTGCCCTCCAAAGCCTGTGAGATTAATGACACCTTCACAGAACCAGAAGCAAAATCCGAGCCAGACGGTCTGTCATGCACCTTGAACAAGCCGTCTTCGCGCCGCGTCAGCGGGGTTTCGCTGGCATCGCGCAGCATCAAGGTCGCCACCAATTCGGCGTTTTGCACGCCAGGCTGGGCAGGATTGGTCACATACACGCCGCCGTCGTCGGCAATCGTCACTTTCAAATCTGGCGGCACGGTGATCGGCGTGTTGCCATCGCCCAGGACCGGATGGCCATTGCCGGTTTGCAACACTCCGTCGACCGACACCTGCAAATCACCACGGCGGGTGAAACCGATTTCGCCGTTGGGCGCTTGCACGCCAAGCACGGTGTAGTCGTTCAAATGGATGTCCAAATCGCGCCCGGTGGCGATCAACGGACCGGGCTTCAATTGGATGAAATCCATGTGCGCTGCTTGCGGTTGGAAGCTGGAGTCAAACCCTTCGCCACTGGCTTTGAAGGCTTTCATGGACACTTCAAATGAGCGCTTGAAACCGGTGGTGGTCAAGTTGGCCATTTCATTGGCCAGTACTTGCCGCGCCAAACGCATTTCGGTGATGGCTGCAGAAGAATTAAAGGCTAGGCGTTCCATGTCGATTCTCTAAGGAGGGGCTTTACGCCCTGATTTGGATAATGGATTGGGTCATGGTGGTGCTGGTCTCAATCGCCTTGGCATTGGCCTGGAAGTTCCGTTGCTCCGTGATCAAGTCCACCAGCTCTTGGGTCAAGTCGACGTTGGCGCGTTCTGTCGCACCCGATCGCACTGTTCCGAAACCGGCTGAACCGGCCTCACCGTACTTGGCAGCACCGGAAGTGGCCGATTTGTAGTAACTGGTGTCACCAATCTGGCGCAAGCCCGTGGGGTTGGAGAAGTTCACCAACACCACCTTGCCCAGCGATTTCTGCGCACCGTTTGAATAAGAGGCGTTGACCAAGCCATCGTCTCCGATGGACAGGCCCACCAAGTCACCTTCGGGAGCACCGTCTTGCGACTGTGACAACACCGCATAAGGCGATGAAAACTGGGTCGACTTGGAATAGTTGATGTTGATGGTCAATGCGCCCTTACCGTCTGGCAAGAACACCGTATCCAGTTGTGAACCTTGCTTGGGCGACACCAAGTTACCGGAAGTGTCAAAAGTCAATTCGCCTTTTTCCAAGAAGATCGGTGACCATTCGGGCAGGTTTCTGAAGCCGTCAGGGCTGAAGGTTTCCCGACCAAATTCATCGATGTACATCGCCACTTCCACCCCGTTGACGGTCTGGGTGTACTGCGTGGGTTTGATCCAGGTAGAGGTGTTGCCACGGCCACCTTCCACGTTGGCCAAACCCCACTGGCTGTCGCCAGAAACTTTGATAAAGGAATTGGTGGAGGCCGTGCCTGTGGTGAATTTCAAGCTGTTGTTGGTCTTGTCATATTCCACTTTGACACCAGACACCATGGGCCCCGTCAAACCATTTTGATCAGGAGGACCGGCCAAGCGGTTGATACCGTTTTGCAAAGCTTGCACAAACGAATCGATGGTGTAGGTTTCTTTCGGTTCCAAATACACCGTGCCCTTGACATCATCCACCGAGACCACAAATTTGTTGTTGGTCAAGTTGACACTGAAGTTGTTGTTGGCATTGATACCCAAAGGCGAGCCATTCATGACCGCAGGCTGTGAAGCAATACCACGCACCGCCAGCACCGACGGCTTGACCTCATAGTCAGCATCCGCTGCCAAGCCAAAACGCTCGGACGCAAAAATATTCGGATTGCTGATTTTGATACTTGAATAGTCTCCGGTGGTGCCTGATTTGAAAATGAATTTTTCGTTCACCGTGTCGTATTCCACTTTCATGCCATAGCGCTGCAGTTTCAACGGACGGATGTAGTTATTGGTGATCGATGGTGAACCCGACACGCTGAGCATGTCGCTGCCCGTCTCTTGCGCCAAAGGCGTGGTGATGCCCATTTGGTTGTTCAGGCCCGACAAAGTGATGGTGTTGCCAAGCACAGGTTCGAAATTGAAGCGCTGCGTCACCGGGTCGTAATCGGCTTTGACCATGTTTTCTGGGGGCAAGGCACTGATGGCGAAGTTCTTACCACCCGCCGACACGGTAGACGCGGTGGCCGTGGCTGGGTTGAGTGTGAAACCGGTGAGGTTGGTCAAACCACTGGCATCGATGATTTTCAAATCCTTGCCATTGATCACGGTCACTGTGATTTTGTTGACCCGATCGGTGTCGTACAAATCGGGGTCTTCGGCATTCAGCGCGGAACGGATTTTTTCCTGGATGCGAATCGCCAAGTCGTTGATCGGGGTGCTGGACAAGGTCAGGTCTTCCAAGGCCACATTGGTGAGTGTGGTGCCGTCTTCCAAGCTGAGGTCAAACGAATTGAATTCCGCGCCCGTCGGGGTGGTGCCCAGTGGGAAGCTGACGTTGGACAAGGTGTACGAACTCGGCGTGATCACATTGCCGTCGTTGTCGGTGACCACATCGACCTGAACCGTGCTGCCGCCTTTGAGCAAACTGGGGTAGTTGGTAGTGTCAGCAGTCAGTGTCAATTCACTCATGAAATTACCGCTGGGGTCAGTCACTGTGAATGCGTTGGTATTGCTGTCCCACGCCACCTCGGTGGTCGCACCTTTGGCAGTGGCCTGCAACAAGGTTTGTATGTCGGTCGCCAACAAATCCATGTGAACGCTGTTGGTGGGGTCAAACGTGGCGTAACTCGGGATCGGGTCCACACCGGTCAAACTGGGAAAAGATGCTGCGGTCAATGCAATCGTGCTGGTCAATGACCCGGTGGCATCTTTGGTGGTGAATTTCAAGCTGGAAAAATGGCTCAACAGGGGTTCGGTGTCCACTGGATCGGCACCGAAATCAATACCTGCCAAAGTGATGCTGGATTCACCCACAGCCAACAAGGGTGCGGTAGGCAACGGGGTCGTGCCTGTTGTGCGCACGGCCAGAGCGAAGGAGCTGATTTCGTGGCCACCGATGTCACTGACGATCAGATTGCCGGGTACGTCCGGGTCTTCTGAAATGCTGACCTGCTCGGCTTCGAATGTGCTCCAACCCTGCTCGATCAACTTGGCCTGTGTTTTGTCTTGCAATTCTTGTGCAAATACGCTGATATCACTGGGGTCAGAGTCTTCTATGTCCAGGGTGACGGTTTCGCCACCAATATCCAGTGTCATGCTCAGGTAATCGCCAACTTCGGTTGCGTCCACACCGGTCAACATTCTCTGATTGGTGATGGTATTTTGTGAACCCACGCTGACGCTGCTGAGCGAAAAATTCGAAATCACACCGCCATTGGCATCGTTGATACGCACTTCGTTGCCGTTTTGCACATTCACCGTCACTTTGCTGGCTGCGTCTGCGGTGTAGCCCAGCCGCTGCTGCAAATCGAGTTGGATACGGGTTTGTAATTTGGAGGTCAGGTCTTCCATGGGCTTGGTGCTGAGCGTGGTGCCCAGGTCAATCCGGTTAGACAACACCTTGCCAGCTATGGTCAATGTGTAACCTCTGAACTCACCGGGTTCAGGGGTTTCGCTGAAACTCACGTTGGACAGCACATTGCTGCTACCGCTCAACTGGCTGTTGATTTTGTCAACCACTTGCTCATAGGTCATGTCATCCGAGTCGAGCTGTATGGTGCGGTTTTGAATCAGCGTGCCGTCTGAATTGGTGGCCGTGATCTGAAAGGTTTGCTGACCGGCGAAGTTAAAAAACCGCTCGTCACCAAATTTTCGGTTCAACACATTGGTGAATTCTTTGGCAATCTCCGTGCCCGACAGCGCGGGCAAATCCAGACCCGCCAAATGGTCCAAACCCACTGAAACCGGCGTACCTGTCCCATCCACATCGATTTCAAACAAATCTTTCAACTGCGAAGGCTGCAAGGTACTGAAGTCAATGCCCTCCAAGGTGCTCAGGCGCGGTGCCTTGCCACCGGTCACTGTCGCTGGCTCCGAGCTGCGCAAATCGGTCAATTGGTTGAGCGAAAACTTTTGTGTTTTGGCGTTGACCAGCAAGTCTCCCACTTCGCTCTCAGGCTTGAGCTGGCCGTATTTGTTGACATACAAAGGCTCACCGGTGGTGTCTGTGGCTTGTTGCAACGCAGCTGCCACCAAAGTTTCACCCACATACACATAGGTTTGCCATTTGTTATTCGGGTCTGCCTGGCTCGCATTTTGTGTTTTGGCGTAATAGACCGTGGCCAAGTAACCGTTACCACCCTTGTCGTATACCGTCAATGCAGTGCTCTTGTTGTAAGAAGCGGGATCGTTGCGGTTGAATGCTTTGGTCACCACCTGCGCATCGGCTGGAAAGTTCAAGCCCAATTGCACCAGCGAAGTTTCTTTCGCCATGCCGGTGGTTTTTTGTGGAATGGTCAACACGTTCAAGTCGTTCAAATTGGCTTTACCGGTCGAGTCGACTGACGCTGCCATCAAACGCTGGCCTGCCGAGTTCACCACGTTGTACTGGTCGTTCATCATGAACGAGCCGTTGCGCGTGAAGATGTCCTGGAATCCGTCGGCCGATTTCAGCGGGAAAAAACCGTCACCAGAAATGGCCAAGTCCAAGGTGTTGGACGAGAAGTTCATGTTGCCCTGACCAAACTCTTGCGTCACGCGTTTGAGCGACACACCTTGACCGATGGTCGATGTCGCTTTTTGCAACGGCGATGTCGCAAAAATATCGCCAAAGTCAGCGCGACTGCGTTTGAAACCCACGGTACTCGCGTTGGCAATGTTGTTCGATGTCACGCCCAATTGCGCGGTGGCCGCATTCAAACCAGTGAGTGAGGTAAAAAATGACATGTGTTAGCTCCGTTGTGTCTGCTGTGTGGGTGTGATCAGTAAGCAATGCGCTTGACGTCGGCCATGTTGACGCTCTTGCCGCCATCGACCTCGAGTAACCAGGTGTTGTCGCCCGTGCCCGCGTTGGATACGCTGCGCACCGTGGACAAGGTGTTGACCGTGGGTTGCAGGGCTTTGCCCATGCTGCTGGCCAACACTTGCATGGTGTAGCTGCCGTCTGGCATGGCTGCACCGTTGTCGTTGTAGCCGTCCCAGCTCAAACGCATAGGACCGATGGACTGGGCGCCAAAAATTTGTTTGCGCACCAATTGCCCTTTTTCATCAAAGACCTTCATTTGCACACCGTCTGCGCCAGTGGGCAAATCGACATTCGCTTCGACCGGTTGACCGCCCAACAAAATCAGTGGGCCGTTGGGAACCGCCACTCGGCGACCAATCATGGCAGCACCTGCCAGCATCTTGTCGCCTTCCAACGACTTGACCATGGTGTCCATGCTGCTCTTCATGGCACTGGTGGCTTCGAGTTGCGAGAACTGCGCCAACTGCGCCACAAACGCCTCGTTTTTCACTGGGTCCAGCGGGTTTTGGTTTTTGAGTTGGGTCGTGAACAAGGTCAAAAAAGCCCCTTGGTCCATGGTGTTGGACGGTGCTTTGACTTTGTTTTTGGCGATGTACTCTTCGTAACTGACGATGCCGCTGGGCAACGGCGCTCTTGCGGTGGTGGAACTGGGGGTGGCCATGTCAAACTGCTTTCATCGGTCAGGTTTTGGTGATATCGAGGGTGCGCATCATCAATTGACGAGCGGTGTTCACCACTTCAACGTTGTTTTGGTACGAGCGAGAAGCGGCCATCATTTCGACCATTTCTTGCATTTCGTTCACATTGGACAAATACACATAGCCTTTTTCATCGGCCGATGGATTGCCCGGGTCATAAATGCTGCGTATCGGTGTCGGGTCGTCCACCACTTGGTCGACTTTCACGCCGCCCAAATAAGGAAAACCGGCGTTGGTGAATTCGTCTTTGACCAGCGCTTTGAACACCGGGCGTTTGGCGCGAAATGCTTCGGCTTCGGTTTTGGCCACTGTGGATGCGTTGGCCAAGTTCGAAGCAGTGGTGTTCATGCGCACCAGTTGGGAATTGAGGGCGGTGCCGGCAATGCCAAACACACTGTCTAGTGTTCTCATGGTTTATCACTCCCCTTTCAATGCTTTGCGGATACCGCCGATGCGGTTTTCCAAAAAATTCAAGGTGGTCTGGTATTCAGCGGCGGCTTGACCGAATTGGGCTTGCTCGACACTGATCTCCACGGTGTTGCCGTCAAAAGTGCTGTTGAACGGCACGCGGAATCGCTTGCCATCGTCAGGTTGCTCTTCCAACGCGGCGTAATGCTTGGCATGCGTGGCAGAGATGTATTCGCGGCTGGTTTCTTTGAGCATGGCTTTGAAATCCAGCTCTTCGGCTTTGTAATTCGGCGTGTCGGCGTTGGCGATATTGCGAGACAACACTTCCAGGCGCTGGCTGCGAACGCCCAAGGCTCGCTCATGGATGCCGAATGCTTTGCTGAATAAGTCCATCACACATCTCCCTGGTGGTTGTGACCGCCGTTTTCACGACACTTGGCGCTCAAGTTGAGACACCTCCGGTCGATATGTGCAATTTGTGTGCCACCTGAACTGCCTGTGGATTTGTGTGCATCCGCATGGCCTGGGGTGGCAAGACTTCACCGCCACAACAGGGGTTCGGCAATGGTTTGCCGCTGGTAGCCGGTGAGTTAACGCACGTAGTCCTGGTTCAAATACGCGCCGATGCGCAATGCCTGTGCCCGGCTCACCGCGTTGGCGGGGGTGGGCAGACCGCTGCGGGCCGCCGGCGTGTTTTGCGCCAGCATCGATGAGTCATGCTTGCCCAGACGCTCCATGGCATTTTGGTAGAGGCCTTGCATGATGGAGTTGCGGGTGATGGGCGCGCTCTTGTCACGGTTGACATACAAATGTTGCGCTTGGGTACCGGCGATGTTCAAACTGGCATCGGGTGCTTTTTCGCGGCGCGCAGCCGGGGTGAGCACGGTCAGGTACAAATCGTCCAAACTGGTCGGGCCGCTGTTGCGCAAGCCGGTTTCGTCGAAATATTTGGACACCATGTCTAATTGTTCAAGCACACTGTGGCCCAAGATCGCTCTGGGGTTGCTGCCAAAGCCAGCGCTGGCCGCACCACGGTCAGGGCCATCGCAAAACTGGATGATGCCGTGGCAGCGGTTATTGGTCGCCTTGGGGTTCATGCCATCGCTTTCCATCAGGGTCAAACGGGCAAAGTCATCGGGTGCAAACTGGTATGTGCGCGACATGGTCAAAATTTTGTCAAACACTTTTTGACGGTCTTCGGTGGGGATGAAACCTTTGGCGACAGCACGGTCCAAGGTTTTTTGCAACACCGGGTGGTGTTGGTTGAATTGCGGCGGTGTTTGGCGCAACACCGACAACGCATTCGGCGTTGGGACGGCTTGCACGGTGGCCGCGGTCGGGCCTGAAGCCAACTGAGGGCTGGACAAAGCCGCCAAATTCAAACGCTGGCCGGGGTAAATACGGTCAGGGTTGGCCAGTCCGTTGGCGCGGGCAATGTCTTGTGCCAAACGTGCAGACTCGTTATGAGACACCGTTTTGCCCAGCGCTTGCATGTGATTTTTCACGATGCCGGTCAAAGTGTCGCCTTCTTTGACGGCCACGCTGGGCACTTGGGGATTGAGAATCGTCGATGAATTGACACTGTTTCGGGCTTGCAATTGCGCCAAGGTTTGGGCAAAGCCGATGCGGGCGATATTGGCCTCCACCGTTTGCTTGGCCGTCATCGATGACGTATTTGGTGTTGTTAAATGGGTTTTGACGAGTGCTTTGGAATCAATTGGGAAGTTCATTTGGCGCTCAGCAAGTTGAAAATTGGTTGGCATCGAAATTGCATCGGGTATGAGGCTGACGCCAAAAACGTCAAAACTTTCACACTCTTGGAGACCATCTTGCAAATGCTGTGCCGAACTTTTCAAACAGGTCAAAAAACCGGGCTGATTGCCTTGGGTTGTGCCACTGCCTTGCTTGGCACGGTGTGGCAACAGGCCGGTGCACAAAACTTGCCCGCCACCAACCCAGGTTGGGCTGCGGTGGAGCAAGGTGCCAAGCAATTTGTCATGGACACCTACAAACTGGATGCGGCCCTGGTCACCATCCAACCCATGGACAGCCGCATCAAAATGAACACCTGTGCGCAAGAGATTGCGTTTGACCAGCCCTATGGCAACAAAAACAGCGTGCGTGCCCGTTGTGCCCAACCTGTTTGGCAGCATTTTGTGATGGTGCAGGTCAAAACCGGTTTTGGCGCCCAAATTACCGCAGCCACGCCCAGCAACACGGTCGGCAAAATGGTCTGGGTCTCCACCCAATCCATCAAACGCGGCACCAGCTTGCAGCCGGGCATGTTCAAGACCACTGAAATCCAAGTGCCTGCGCATGAAACCCGTTTCGTCAGCGACGAAAAGGACATGGCAAACTCCGAGCTGTTGCGTGACCTGCCTGCCAACACCCCGCTCAAAATGCAGGACCTGAAACCCGCCACCATGGTGCGTCGCGGCCAACAAGTCACCGTGGCCGTGGGCGGCGAAGGCAAAGGCTTTTTGATCACCGTCAAAGCAGAAGCCCAGCAAGATGGCTTGCTGGGCGAGCAAATTCGCTTGAAAAACCCGGAATCGGGTCGATCATTGACCGCAGTGGTCACGGGCGTGAATATGGCTCGCGGGCTTTAAAGGAATACAAAATGTTTCATTCAGATACCCAGAAAAGTTTTTTCATCCAAAGCCTCAAGAACAATGGGCTCGGGTCGATACCAACGATACCGAGTCAAAAGTTTTGTACTCTCGTTTGAACACAAGGAAGCCACATGTCTGATCCTATTTCTAACAACCCAAACCGCTTATCCAGCGCGGCGGCAGCCAACCGCACCACGCTGGAGAAGGTGGCAAAAAAACCCGAACCCGCTGCTGCACCCACCAGCGAAGCCAAGGCGCCCGCACGCAAGCCAGAAAGCGATTCCGTGAACCTCAATAACGTCAAAGAACGCATCGATGCCCAACCCGACTTCGACCGTGCCAAGGTGGATTCGATCAAGGCCGCGCTGCAAGAAGGCAACTACCCGGTCAATCCACGCCGCATTGCCGAAAACTTTGTCTCGCTCGAAAAACTGATCCAAGGCTAAAAGCTGACCATGACTGACACACTGGCCATTGACGAAGCCAACACATTGCAAGAAGCTGATGCATTGGTAGACCAGCTGGCCGAGTTGCTCGAACAAGAATTCGAAGCACTCAAAGTGCAAGACTTGGACCAGTTTGAAGTGTTGCTGAGCGGCAAAAACCATTTGCTTTCAGAACTCACGCGGCTCACCGGCGTCACGCAATTGAACGATGCGGACAAGCTGGGGGCGCACTGGAACAACTTCCGCACCCGGATGTTGCAATGCCGGGACATGCACCGCCGCAACGAAATATTGATCATGCGCAAACTCGACGCCATCCGTGGTGCGCTCGAGAGCTTGAATGTGAACGAGGCCACCAGCCCGGTCGAGGTTTACGACCGTTTGGGCCAAATCAAACGCATACGCCGCTTACGGGGCTTTACCGAAGTTTGATGGCGTTTTTTCGCTGGCCTGCACCTGCTCATCGCCAGGCTGCATGCCCTTGAGCCAATACACCCAAGACAAAATCACGGCCACGGCGGTGTACATGTCTTGCGTGATTTCCTCCCCCACATCGAGTTTGCTGAGCAAGGCCAGCAGTTGCGGATCTTCCGCCACATAAATGCCTTGGCGCTTGGCTTCTTCGATGATGCGGCGAGCCAATTCGGCCTGCCCTTTGGCCACCACACGCGGCGTTTTGCGCTGTCCGTATTCCAGGGCAATGGCTTCAAATGGCGTTTTCATGGGCAAACCGCGCTCAGGCTTGGGTATCGATGACAGAACCCCGACTGCCCGAGGCTTCGGAGGCGCGGACCAAGGGTCTGGCGGCATGGAATATTTGGAACGATTTCAGGTTCAACCCTGCCGCACCCAGTTCCAGCCCAAGTTCGGTGGCGCGTTGTTTGGCCATGCCAGCCACGTCGCCGCGCAATGCCCACATCACCAAATCGACCGCGCTGCCTTGGGTGATGGTGGTGTTGAGCCAAATTTCACCCAGCAAGCGACTGCGTGAATGGATGTCCACGGTCAAAGGCGGCTCCTCTTGGTTGGGTTTGCGCTCAGGTCTTTGAAAATGCAAATCCACGGGCTCGTGGTCGATAAACGGCAACACCACATGCAAAGACAGCTCGCCGTTGAGCCATTTTTGGGCGGCCTGTGCTTGTGCCGATTCGAGCTCGCGCAAGGCTTGTTCCAACTCGGCAGTGTCTTTGGGGCCCAAGCCTGCGACGGTCTCTTGCTGCAACAACGCCAGCATGTGTTTGATGATGGACTTGGGGTCATCGTTCGCGGGCAGTCCTTGGGCGAGCAGATGTTCCGTGCTGCGGGCTTGGCCAGACACCAAGCGCTTGAGCGTGAACGGGTTCATTTGCGCCATGGAACTGCGTTGCTGCAGCAAACGCTTGACCATGTCCGAGAACTCGCCCTGCCCGCTCAGGTTGCGCAGCCCCAGCCCCGCCAACATGCGGGTGAAGCTCTCGAACCCAGTGGGTTGGGTCAACAACAAACCCAAGGCGGTGCTGGGTAAATTCAACGCTGGGTTGATGGCAGGGGGTTGGTTCAAGCCAAAAGCCGCTGATGCGGGGGTGGCGGTGGAGGTTTGCCCGCTGGGATACGACTGAATCAAAAACCCCCAACTGCCTGCGTTTTGGCTGACCCTTAAAAAAGGTTTGTCGCCGTCTTTGAGCACCCAACCATTGGGCAATTCAAAGAAAAAATCCTTGACCCACAACCTCACCCTTTGGTCGCGTATCTCGGCAGTCGCCTGCACGATTTGGCCATCGCGCAAGCCCAACTGTTGGGCCACAGGTGTTTGCACCCATTGGCCACGGGTGTCCATTTGTACCGCGGGTAAACGGGTACTGGCAGAGACGGCGTCTGGGCCGAGCATGCTGTGTGTCCTTGCCTGCCGAGCAGCGTCGGCCAGTGATCAGGGGTAACGCACCCAATGGCGTTTGGGATCTTGCAACGCCATATTGTGACCCGCGCTGTGCGCAGCCGCCCCGCCACCACCGGCGGGTTGGGCAGGGGTGGACACAGGTGCGGCTGCCGCGACCGCCATGGCAGGCGGCGGCACACTGGCTGGGCTGTCATTTTTGCTGGCGACCGGTGCCATCGCAGGCATCAACAGTTTTCTGCTCAGCTCCAGCGGGTCTGGCAAAGACAAGTTGCTGCCAATGACCAGCGACTTGGCACTGCCTTTGGGAAACGCAGTGGGGTTGTTTTGTACCAAAGCATCGCGCAACACATCGGCACGCAAGGGCGATGCGGGATAAAACTTTTGCAGAATTTTTTCAACCGTGTCACCTTTGCGGGTGATGTAGTTGCCCATCTCGGGCAAGCCGCTCAGATCTCGAGCGGGGGCACTGGGTGCCTTTGCCGCAGGTTTGGCTGGCGCAGAGGCTTCAGATTTGGCGGGAGGCAAATTCACCGATTTGACGTCGCGGCTGGTCACGGCCTCAGATTTTGGCGCACCCTTTTTCACCGGATCCGGTTTGGCATTTTCCACCGCAACCACCGGTTCGCCATCAGCCAGCATCTTGGGCAATTCCAAGGGCGGTTGCTTGTTGGATTCATTGGCACCGACCCATCCATGGCTGACAACCAACATCAATGCCAAGAACTGTGAACGTTTAGACAACAACATGAAAAACTCCTGAATCCATTCAAGGCATGTAGGGCACGGCCATCCATTGGGACGGGTTGTTTATTTTGGCCGAAGTTTTTAATTTCACTTCGGCGGCATATTCGCTGACAGACACCACCTCGCCCATGGCCAAGTTGTCCAGGGCACGCGGCTCCAAGGCACGCGACGGCAACTGGTCTTTGTCGGTCAACACCACGCTGGCACCCACCTTCAAACCGCTGCCACTGCCGCCAGCAATGCGCACACTGTCTTGGCGGATTTTCAACACTTCAAACTGCGGCACGCGGCAAGACAGCACCCGCTCCATGCCTTGCGACAAGGTTTGCACAGCGGCCTGGATTTGAGCCAAGACGGCCGGCTCAAGCGGTCGGCTGGTGGCAGACACCAACGCGGGTTGGTAGATGGTGATTTTTTGCGTGGCTTGGTAGAGCGATATGCCTTGCAGACGCGACACCAGTTCCCAACGGATCTCGTAGGCGTTTGACAGGTACACCGAGTCGCGCCCTGGCACCACACTCACACGCAACTGCCAAGGCACGTGTTGTTCACCTTGACCCACCAACAAACGCTCGTAGGTGTCTGCGACATATTTGCGTTCGTTCAAGCGCCACACGCCCGATTGCTGGCCCGCCAGCATGGCCATTTTTCGCAATTGGAATTCCACTTGCTGGGCTTCGTACTGGTAGGCCGCCGACATGGGCACGCTGGCCGATTCCCACGTCATCTGGTGCCACACGGGTGATGGCGAGGGCTTGCAACCGTTGGCTGGAATCGGTTTGCTGCTGTCGAGCACCACAGCGGCAGCCGCTTGTGTGTCCATGTCGCGGCCGTAAGCCATGACCCGCACACCGCGCACTTCCATGCCGGTCACAAAGCTGCTGGATTCTCTGAGCACACCGTTGCCATCGATGAAGGAACTCGCGCGGACCTCTGTGGGGCCCTCCATGGCGCGTTTGACCAAGGCTTCACGGATCGCGTCGAGCCGCTGTTGCGGGCTCAAGGGGTTGGCCAAGACTGGCAGCGCCAGACCCCAGCACAGCCACACCGCCACCGACCAACTTGAACGCCTGTCCATCACCGTTTTCATGGCCATGCCGTCAACGGTTGTTGCGTGAAGCGACTTGCGTCAAATACAGCATGCGCAAATCTTGCACCGCATTGCGGTCCAGCGACAAAGTGGTTTCGTAGGTGTCGTCACCTACCGGTGTGATGCTGACCAATGTCGCGCCATAAATCACCCCTTCAACGCGTGTGCGGAAAGTGTCGTTCAACACGGTCATGTCGGCCACGGTGGTGGTCGCATCCAATTGCTGTCCATACACCTGTTCGGTCAAGGCGCGGTAAGCATCGAGTTTGGAGGCGCGAATCGCCAGCAAACGCTGTTGCGCTGGGTTCTTGTGGTTTTGTATGCTGATCACCGCGTAACCCGTGGCCACCATGGTTTCTTTGCGCTCGAGCATCGGTGTGATCATCGATGCAGGGGACGTCTCAGAAGCCGACTGCATGGTTTTCGCAGCAGCCGCCGGTGCTGGTGTTGCAACCGTCACCACGGGCGCGGGTGCGGCGGCATAAGGGCGAATGGATTCGCAGGCTGTCAATGAAGCCATCGCAACCAGCGACAAAGTCAAACGGTAAAACATGGTGATTTCCTCTCTGTGTGAAGCAATCGGTGACCGGCTCATCCAGGCACCATTGATTCATGGGGTACATGCACAGAATCGACCGCTTGGTCATCTTCTTTAAAAACAAATCCCTGTGTGGTCCGAATACTTTTGGCGACTTGCCAGCAGCATGGCATCAGCGACAATCCTCAGCGCATGAAGTCGCAATCTTTTTTCATTGGTAACAGCCCTATTGCGCAAGCCTTGCGCCGCTTGGTTTCGACCATCGCCAACTCCAATGCCACCGTGTTGATCACCGGTGAAAGTGGCACCGGCAAAGAACTTTTAGCCCGCTCCTTGCATGAGCAATCCGACCGCGTGGGCGGCGCGTTTGTACCCATTAACTGTTCAGCCATTCCCAAAGAATTACTCGAAAGTGAACTCTTCGGTCACCGCAAAGGTTCTTTCACCGGCGCTGTCGCTGACCGCATCGGACGCTTCGAATTGGCCCATGGTGGCACCATCTTTTTGGACGAAATCGGCGACATGTCACTCGACATGCAAGTCAAATTGTTGCGCGTGCTGCAAGAGCGGTTGATCGACCCGGTCGGTGCCACACGCCAAGTGCCTATCGATGTTCGTGTCATTGCCGCCACACACCGGGATTTAGAAGCAGAAATACAAGCCGGCCGTTTTCGCGAAGACTTGTACTATCGGCTTAATGTGTTGCCGGTGGTCACGCCACCTTTGCGTGAACGCAAAGAGGACATTCCTGAACTGCTGCGTTTTTACGCCAGCCATTACAAACTGGGCCACACGCAAGCGGTGCGTTTTTCAACCGATTTTTTGCAAGCCTTGGTGGACTATCCCTGGCCCGGCAATGTGCGCGAATTGTGCAACCTGATTGACCGCTTCAGCACGCTGTATGCCGGACAAGAGTTGGACTTGCGTGCGATTCCGGCCAATTTATTGCCCAAGGCACTGGTGCCAATACAAGCCGAGTTGCTCGAGCGCAGCGGGCCCGCCACTTTGCAGGAAATGAGTTTGCCGCCCGAGGTGCTGGCCGAGATGCAAGCCGCTGAAGCGGCAAGCCCCATGGTCGACCAGCCCGAGCCACAGGACAACGACATAGAAAGCATCATCATGTTGGCGCAAGGCATGCCGCATTTGCCGCCTGAAGGCATGTCGTTGAAAGACCGCCTGGCCGAGATAGAGCGCAACATCATCGAGCAAGCGCTAGAGCGCTCGCAAGGCAATGTGTCGCGCACTGCCAAGCTGCTCAATTTACAGCGCACCACGTTGATTGAAAAAATCAACAAATACGAGCTGCGCACGGCTTAAAGCCTTTCACACAACACTCACCTTGGGCCATTCAGCCCCAAGCCCGCCTTGTGCCTAGGTCACTGTGGATCTTGGTTGAGCACCGTGATGCTCATGCGGCGGTTGCGCGGATCGAACTTGTCCTTCGGATTGAAAGGATCGGTATCAGCCACGCCCTCGATGCGGGTGAAGCGGTCTTCCTTGATGCCTTTTTTCTGCAGCAGTTGTCGGGTGACCTCGGCGCGCTCCGCTGACAGCGACCAGTTGTTCTTGCCTTCAGGGTTTTGGAAAGGCACCGCATCGGTGTGGCCCCGAATGGCGACTTTGTTGGGCATGTCTGCCAAAGAAGCTGCCACTTCGCTGATCAATGCCGCCGCCTTGCCTTGCATGCCCACACCACCGCTGGGGAACATGGCGAAATCGGCTTTGTCGATGATTTCGATACGCAAACCTTCTTTGTCGCGGGTAATGGACACTTGGTCTTTGATCTGCTCGAACTTTTTGTTTTCGGCCAATTTTTCCTTGATGTCTTTTTCCAGCTTCTCAAAATTTTCTTTGTCTTGCTGCTCGGCAATTTCTTTGCGTTGTTCTTTGGTCAACTGGTCAGGGTCGCTGCCACCTTCGCTCTTGCCTGTGCCAGACGTTGGGTCCTTGGCTTCGTTTTCGTTTTCAGGTCCAGGGTCGGTGTCTGGGTTGGGGCCGCCCTCCGATTTGGGTGTGAGCCTCTCGAGCAAACCGGTTTGCCGCATGGCATAGGGAAACGCATCCGGATCGATGATGGAGCGCCCGCCGAGCACACCGTTGGAACCCGCCAATTGGCCGACGGGTGTCAAGCTGTGTGAGGTGGGTTTGAAATAGTCGGCAATGCTTTTGCGTTGGTCGGCATTGGATGCGCCCAACAACCACATCAACAAGAAGAACGCCATCATGGCGGTCATCATGTCGGCCAGCGCAATTTTCCAGGCGCCGCCGTGGGCACCGCCATGCCCATCTTCAATTTTCTTGATGATGATGACTGGCGCAAGCGCTTCTGACGCAGCAGGCGCTTCTGCGGGTACCTCGGCCGGCGAGTCCGTGGGCGGCGCGTTGGGATCGACCTCCGCCAGCGGTTGGGCTTGCTCGTCGGCCATGTTTATTTGCCTCGCATGCCGTCAAAAATTTCGCCGAACGACGGCTTGTTGTGGTGGTTGATCACCGATCGGGCCGCCTCAATCACCAGGGGCATCGGGTGGCCATGCAAATTGGCAACGATGAGTTGTTGCACACACTTGAAAATTTCGCCGTCCTCTTCAACCACCTGGGCAATGCGAATGGCAAAAGGACCGGCAATACCGTAGGCCAACAACACGCCCATGAACGTACCCACGAGCGCAGAACCGATCAAGGCACCCAAAACTGGCGGCGGCTGATCGATAGCACCCATGGTTTTCACCACACCCAACACACAAGCCACAATGCCCAACGCAGGCAAAGCGCCCTCCATGGAGGCCCAGAACGTGGCATTCATGCCTTCATGGTGCTGGTGGTTTTTGATCGAGGCGGTCATCACGTCTTCCACCGCATACGGGCTCAAATTTCCTGAGGACACCACCATCAAGCGGATGGTGTCGCAAATCAAATCAAGCAATGCGTGGTCTTGAAGAATAGGCGGGTATTCGGCAAAGATCGCACTGGACTCGGGGTTTTCAATGTGCGGCTCTAAGGCCACTGCGCCTTCGGCTTTGAGCGTTTTCAATATTTTGGACACCACCAGTATGACCGCCAAGTAATCTTCTTTGTGGTATTTGGGGCCTTTGAAAACCTTGCCAGCCGCTGCAAAACCAGTGCCTACGCCTGCCTTGCTGTTGCCAATGAGGGCCGCACCAACGGCCGCGCCAAAAATGGACACAAATTCGAACGGAGCCGCGGCAATAATAGGGGCCATGTCGCCGCCGTGGACGATGTACACGCCAAATACGCAAGCGAACAAAACCAATAAACCTACTGCTCCCATTTTCAACTCCAAGTGTTAAAGCAAACGGGGCCGAACGACCCCATTGCTTCAGATCTGATGCTCAGAGAGTACCCGAAAAACAGTACCCAACACGACACACCATGTTTTCAATTCACGGCCATGCTCGCTTGTTGCGAACGTGGAATCAACTCAGGCACAGACTCCCATGCACTGCGAATTTCAATCATCAAGCCGTAGATTTCTTCCAAGGCCTCTAAATCGTTTCTAGCATTAACGTGTAACAACCGACGTGTCACATAGTTATAAAGTTCATCCAAATTCTTGGCCAACTCGCCACCTTTTTCAAAGTCCAACGCACCTTGCAAACCCAGCACAATGCGGCTGGCGCGGGTAATGGCTTTGGATTTTTCGGCGATGTTGTTGTGCTGAATATGGCCTTTGGCGGCTGACATGCTTTCGATCAGGCCGTCAAACAGCATTTGAATCAGTTCAACACTGCTGGCCTTGGACACGCCGGTACTGACCTTGACTTGTCCGTAGGATTCGATGGCACGGTGATTGGCTCTCATTGCATAGGCTCCAGTTAATCAATCTTTGACAAAGAATGATTCGGAGCCATAGCGGCTAACTTGAGAGTTTGTGTGAAATTGCATGCCTGGCTCACGCTGGAATAGGTTTGGCTTCTTGTGCTGGCTCGGCCACCACCGGGCTGGCCATCGTGGCCGCCACGGGGTTGGCGGGCTGCGCGGTGGGCAGGCTCGACAAATCGGGTTGCAACACAGTGGGCTCGTGCGTCAGTGCCGGTTCGCTGGCAGCTTCTACCGGCGCTGGCGTGGCCGCCGCAAAAGCGTCTTCTTCCGGCGGCAACTCAGGGTTTTCACCTTCTTCAGGGTGGATCAACAAAGTGGCGGAATACGCTTCAGTCAAGCCCACACCAATGCGGGCATAAATCATGGCGGTGACTTGGTCGAGCGATTGCTGAATACGCAACACATCGTCAGCATTGCCTTTGGCGAAGTCCACACCCGCCTGATAAATACTGGCCAAGTGGTGCATGGGCAACCAAGACTCCAAGGAACCACGCGGTGTCGGAATCATGCGGTTGTTGGTCGGCACACCTGCGGTGCCTGCCTTGCTGTGTTTATAGCCTTCCATGAACACCTGCTCGATATGCTGTCGCAACACGGGTTCGTAATGCGGTTTGAGGGTGCCCACAAATTTGGCGTCGACGCCCGGCACAGGAATGCCACTCATCGCGTCCCACAGGCTTTTGCCTGACAACTCGCCAAACAAACCATCGTTGTAGGTTTGTGGCAAATCGGGTTTGGCATAACTTTGGTAGATCACATTCACTTTATCAATGATGTAGAGCACCAAAATAAATACCAGCAACAAACCCCAAGCCAGAAATAATTGGAAAAAACTGTTCATCTTGCCCTCCTGCCTGATGTACCAGCGGAATGCCCATCGACTTGCAAAGTGCCGCGCAATTTCTTCACCACGGCAGACAAAATTTGACTCACGCGTGACTCACTGACTTCCAGCACTTCGCCGATTTCTTTCAAGTTCAATTCTTCAACGTAATAGAGTTGCATCACCAGTTGTTCACGCTCTGGCAAATCGGCAATCGCATCGGTCACGGCTTGCATGAATTCGGCCTCTTCCACCATCACATCCGGCTGGTGTGAAGCGTCATCGGCAATGCCCATGACTTCTTCGGTGACCACTTCCAGCGAATAGGTTTCAAAGCGTCTGGCCTTGCCGCGTTCTTTTTGGAAGTCTTCCAAATCTTTGCCCATGTATTCGGCAATTTCCGCTTGGGTGGGCGCACGGCCCAGCTCAGCCGACAAGGCATGCAAGGTCTCGTTATGTTCTTTGTTAAAGGCCACGGCTGAGCGCGGTAAAAAAGACAAGCGCCTGACTTCGTCGAGCATGGCACCGCGCACACGGCTGTGGGCAAAGTTTTCAAAGTCCACGCCTTTGGTGGCGTCAAACACACGGGAAGCTTCGAGCAAGCCCATCATGCCGACTTGAATCAATTCATCCAATTCCATGTAGGCAGGAACCCGGGCTTTCAAATGCAAAGCGACGCGTTTGACCAAACCTAAATGGTTGAGCACCAGTTCTTCGCCTTGCGGCCTGGCCTGGCTGTACATCTGCATGGGGGTCAAGGTACGCATCATTGATTCACACTGCTTTTCAGCAGCCGCTCCATGAAAAATTGCAAACCACCCGACGGGTGATCGATGGGCCTGAGCTGAGTGCACAACTCTGCCAGCCTGCGAAAGTCACGGGCAGCCGCTGTACCGGGTGCCAACTCCATGACCGATTGGTATTTTTTGAGAGCGGCTAACACCATTTCATCGCGCTCGATGGCGGTGAGGTAGTGGATGGATTCATTCAGAAAACGCATACAAACATCATTCAAACGCTGGTAGAGCTTCCAGCCTTGTGTTTGTGTGTCGACCAAATTGGGAACCAGGTAGATCTCGTCCAAGTGCATTTCCTGCGACATCACTTTGATCGTGCCGTAAGCATCTGCAATGGAAGAAGGATCGTCTTGCACCACCACCAAGCGGCGGTGGCAGGCAGAGAGAAAAGCCAACACAGACGGTGAAATGCCTGCGGCCACGTCCACGATCAAGTAATCGACGCTCTTGCCCAAGTTACTGAAGGCTTGCACGATGCTGGCCGCCTGAATGTGGCTGAGTGCAGCCAACTCTTGCATGCCCGATGCGCCGGGAATCAATTGAATGCCCTGGCGAGTTTTGAGGGTGATTTCTTCCAGCGTTTTTTGGCCGGCGAGGAAATGGCTGAGGTTGTATTCGGCGCGTGCGCCCAAAGCGATTTGCGCATTGGCCAAGCCCAGATCGGCGTCAAACAACATGACATCATGGCCACGCTGCGCCAACGCCACGGCAAGGTTGATCGCCACCGTGGTTTTGCCTACCCCGCCCTTGCCGCTGGCAATGCCGATGACCTCGGTGGTTTTAAGCTTGCTCATGCGCTACCCCTGTGTGCTGTGCCGCCAATCGGCTGATTCTGGCAGATGCCATGGCCATGGTGCTGCGAAAATCTTCCTGCGCGCTGTCGATGTGATGCGCTGTCAATTGGTTCAGCGCAAGACCGACCAGTTCTTCGACCTGCCATTGGCGGCTCCAGTCACCCGTGCGGTCTCCTCGGCTGACATGGCTGACGCCGACATGGCCTTCGGTGAGCACTTGAATCAGCGACCACGGTTGGCTGGCTTCATCGAGCTTGCTGACCATCAGGCTTTGCCACTGTATGTGTTGTGTCGAAAGCAAGCGGCGTAGCAGCGATTGCGACGCATCAGCGGGCACCACCACATGGAATTGTGCGCTGGCTGCGATGCCTGCAATTTCCGCCACACGCTCTGCCATTTGTACCCCTGGGGTGTCGATCACAATGCATTTGCGGTGGCCGTGTTCTTCCAACAGCAACTTCAACATGGTGATGTTGGTGGCTCGGAAGCAGTCGACGCCCGACTGAGCGCTGAGCAATTGGGTCTGGTTCCAAGCGCCAGCACGCTGGTCGCTGAAACTGATCACAGCCACTTGTTCGCTGCCCAAGCTGACACTGGCTTGTTGAGCCATGCGTGCCACCATCAAGGATTTGCCTGAACCCGAAGGGCCTGCCAACACATGGATGCCTGTGTCAGGGACGGTGACATGGGTTTGTTGCATTGAGTGGCACAACTGGCGGCGAATTTCTTCGATCGCTGGTTCCACTTCTTCAAAACTTTGGATGCTGTCGATCAACAATGCCCGCAAGGCCACGGGAATGGCGGCTTCTTGCAATGCGTTGCGCAGCGGATGCAAATTGCGCGAGAGACCTGCGCCTTGCCAAGCCATTTGCTGGCTGAGCTTGAATTCTTTGCGCAACACGGCCAGCTCTTCGCGCACCATGTCGACGATTTCGCGGCTGCGTTGCTTGTCGCGTTCTTCTTGTGCAGCCAGCAATTTTTCAGCGGCCACGGCGTCAACAGCCACCACGGGTGCAGGGCTGGCAGACGGCGCTGTTTGGGGCGCGGCGACTTTGGCAGACTCGGCCACCACTTCGGAGGTGGCTTGGGATTTCAATTGGGCGGCGGGTACAAACCCATCCGAGGATGTGGCTTTGACAGGTTTGCCCTGGCGTTTTTGGCGGGTCATGGTGTCGTCCAACACTTGGCCAAAAGTGGCGGGGGATTCATCGAGCACTGGCTTGTCTGACAACGCATATGTCTTCTCGGTCGGTGCAAAAGTTTCAGCCACCGCTGTTTCTGCGTCCAAAGGTGCGACATCCACCGCCACGATCAATTCGGTTTGCCCGCGGACTTTGCTGCTGGAGATGACGAGCACGTCAGGTCCATACAAAGCCACCGCTTTTTCATTGGCGGCCCGGGTATCGCGTGCCAGAATTCTTTTGAGTTCCATGGTATTTCTCGCAGGTCAGTGTTTTTATGTCAATCAATTTCGGTTCAAGGCATTCACGGTGTGAATCACTTTGACAGCTTGGTCATCCGGAATTTCGCTGTAAGACAGCACGGTCAAATCGTTCACGCGGAATCGCACCGCTTTGGACAACCAGCCGCGAATCAGTGGCGACACCACCAACACCGCTGCATGTCCTTCTTCTTCCATGGCGCGAGCGCCTTGGCGCAATGAACTGAACAGGTTTTCGGCCAAATTGGGTTCGAGCACCACCGGTTGCCCGGGTTGGCTTTGCTGCAACACGTTATGCAACAGTTGTTCCAGGCTGGGCTCGAGTGTCATCACTGACAAATTGTTGGATTCATCGACCAGCGCTTGCATGATCATGCGGCCGAGTTTGGGACGCACAGAGGCCGCCAGTTGTTCAGGGTCGGTGCTGCGGGCAGCGGCTTCGGTCAAGGTTTCGACGATAGAGCGCATGTCGCGGATGGACACGCCCTCGCCCAGCAACTGCTGCAACACACGGGTGACCACACCCAGGCTGAGTTTGCCTGGCACGAGTTCTTCGACCAACTTCGGCGATTTGGCCGACAACTTGTCCAGCAGTTGCTGTACTTCGTCATGGCTCAACAAATCGGCCGAGTTCTCGCGCAATACTTTGTTCAAGTGGGTGGCAATGGCGGTGCTGGCGTCCACGACGGTGTAACCCAAGGTGCGGGCCACATCGCGCTGTGACGGTTCGATCCACACGGCTTCGAGTCCGAACGCTGGTTCGCGTGTCGGCACGCCTTGCAGTTCGCCATACACCTGTCCGGGGTTGATCGCGAGTTCACGACCCACTTTGATTTCACCCTTGCCACGCACCACGCCTTTGAGCACGATGTTGTAGCTGTCGGGGTCGATGTTCAAATCATCGCGGATGCGAACCGGTTGCACCAAAAAGCCCAGTTCGGCGGACAATTTTTTACGCACGCCTTTGACGCGGCTCATCAGTTCACCGCCGGTTTCGGGGTTGACCAAGGGAATCAAGCCATAGCCAATTTCCAAACCGATCAAATCGACCTGGTCGACATCGTCCCAGTCCAAATCTTTGGTGGCTTCAGAGGTAGCCGCGGCTTGCGCCACAGCTTCTTGGGTGGCTTCTTCTTCCACCTCACTTTTGATCACCAACAAGCCCAGACCGGCCGTGACAGCAGCCAAGCTGATGAACATCAAATGGGGCATGCCGGGCACCAAGCCCAAGATCACCAAGATGATGGCTGAAATAAACAGCGCCGACGGGTTGGCCAATTGCGACCCGGCTTGCTCGGAAATGGACTCGGTCGTGGTGACACGGGTGACGATGATGGCGGTGGCCAACGACAACAACAAGGAAGGGATTTGCGCCACCAAGCCGTCGCCGATGGTCAACAGTGTGTAGATCTTGCCTGCTTCAGATGCCGACAAATCATGTTGGATCATGCCAATCGCCAAACCACCGATCAAGTTGATCATCAGAATCAACAAACCAGCGATGGCGTCACCGCTGACAAATTTAGAAGCACCGTCCATGGCACCAAAGAAATCCGACTCTTGCGCGAGTTCTTCGCGGCGTTTTTTGGCGGTGGCCTGGTCAATCACCCCGGCATTCAAATCCGCGTCAATCGACATTTGTTTGCCAGGCATGGCATCCAAGGTGAAACGGGCATTCACTTCAGACACCCGGCCCGCACCTTTGGTCACCACAATGAAGTTGATGATCATCAAAATAGCAAAAATGATGAAACCCACCGCATAATTTCCAGCGATCACGAATTCGCCAAATGCGGCCACCACTTTGCCAGCGGCCTCATGGCCCGTATGGCCTTCCACCAAAATAATACGGGTGGACGCCACATTCAATCCCAAACGCAGCATGGTGGCAAACAACAAGACCGTGGGAAATGACGAGAAATCCAGTGGCTTGCGGGTATTGATGGCGATCATGATGATCACCAAGCTCGCCACAATATTGAAAGTAAACAAAAAGTCCAGCAAAAGCGGTGGCAACGGCAGCACCAACATGGCCATGATCATCAACACCAGGACGGGAATCCCCAGACCGGTGTAGTCAAACTTGGCCAAGTTCTGTCGAATCGTTGACAGGCTCAAAGTGCTCATTGTGGCTTTTCTCTGGTTTTTGAAACGTTAAGAATTCAATTTTTCTGGTTTTTTCAGAACCATCGAACAGGTCAAGCAATGGATGTGCCAGCCATGTGTTTGTGCTGGTTGGGCTTTTCTTGGCTTGCGGCAGCCAGTACTGGCAGCGGCAAGCTATTTCCAGTCACGTTTCTTGCTTAGCAGAAGGTATCTTTCAAGACAACACTGAACGGATATGAACTTATCTGCATTGAACCCACCCCAGGTCAACCCAGCCAACAGCCCGGCGGCTGAGCCGTCTGCCGCAGGCAGCACCTCCGCGCGCTTCAAATCCGAGGCCTTGTCTGGCGCTGACTTCGCCAGTTATTTCCACAACCAGGTTCAATCGCTCCAACACGGACAGCGGCCAAGCTTTGCCGCTTCTAGCAGCGCATTGCCACCACACGCGGCCAAGCCCGAGGGCCGACCGGACAAAGACAGGCCAGCAGACGAACCCCGTTCTTCCAAACCCGCGCCAGCCCAAACCCACAAGGCCAGCCAGCGCCAAGCCTCGTCCAAAGCAGATCAGGCTGACAAAAGCAACGACCGTACCGACAAGGAAGACAGCGTCAACGACAAGCCGTCAAACGACCGCATCCAGCATGCGCAGCAAACCGATGACAGCCAACAACAAACCCTGCAAACCGCAGACGATCACCAGGCACAGGGCGTGAGCTTGGCCCAAGACGCGACGGGCAGCGCACAACATGCGCACACAGTGGTTGCAGATGCGGACGCCGAGCTGGCAGCAGACCATGCCTTGGCCAGCCAACACGAAACACTGACCACGATCGCGGTCAGTGAAAAATTGCAAATCATCACCACGGCGAATACCGCTGCCAGCGAACAAAGCGTGGCCGATTTCGCGCTCGCCATGGGCTTGGACCCGGAACAAGTGAAAACCTTATTTGGCGAATCTGCAGCCAGTGCGGCAGCGGCCAAACTCTCCAGCAACCTGCCCTCCACACAGCACATACTGGGCATGAATAGCCTGCCGACGGTGGCTGTGAACACCGCCGCCAACGCCACAGCAGTGGCGGTGGCCGCCGACGGCTTGGGGGTTGGCGGTTTGCCCACCACCCCAGTCGGTCCGGTCAGCACGGCAGACTTCCAAGCGCTGCAGTCCCCAGCCCCGGTTGCGGCCACCGAGGCGCAAGACTTGTTGGCGAAAATGGACAACTTGCAAATACAAATAGGCACAGCCCAGGCACAACTGACAGCGGGCAATTCCTCGCCTGCCAGCACGCTGGCCGTTTTGTCCATGATGGACACGCAATTGCGCGAGCAAGACATTGAATCGTTGAAAAATGAGTTCGATGCCTTGTCCAGCTTTGACAGCCTGCCGCCGGTCGGCAAGGACTCAAGCGCTGCACCATTGCCTATGTTGGCCCAACGGACCGCGCAAGCCACCCACACACCCACTGCGCCGATTTTTGTCAGCCAACCCGACATGGCGCAGACCTACGACAAATTGAGCCAAAAACTGACCACCGAATTGGCCGCTCGCATGCATGAAAAACTCAATGCCGGCGAATGGAAGATGAAATTCGCGCTCAAACCCGCCAGCTTGGGCTTGGTCGATGTCCAATTGGAAATGCGTGACGGAAAACTGAGCGCCCACTTCCTATCTGACACCCATTTGACCCAAGATTTATTGCAAAACGGCAGCCAGCGCCTGAAAGACGCGCTGGCCGAATTGGGCATGAACAACGCTTCCGTGTTTGTGGCACAAGGCCAAACACAAGGCCAAGGAACGCAGGGCCAATCTGCGAAATCTGGCAAATTCACTCAAGATAACGATAATCGTGAGAAACTGTCAGATGAGTCTGGCCTAAAAATTGCTGGGGATAAAACACCTCGGCGTGACGAGCGTTCACATTTTGACAGTTACGCCTGAACATTGAGTTAAATAGGAGATTTCCATGGCAACCGCAGCCCCTGAAACCGAAGCCGAAGCCGGTACGGAAGAACCGAAAAAGAAAAAACCCATACTGTTGATTCTCGGTATTGTGGTGTTGGCCATCGTTTTGATGGTGGGTGTCGCTTTTGGCACGTTGTATTTTTCGGGTTATTACGAGAAAAAAGCCGAGCTCGCCGCCATGGACAAGCTTGAAGAGCTTGAAGCCGCCGCCACCAAAGCCAAAGACGAAGCGCCTGCCAAACTGAAAAAAGAAGCCCCCGAAGCCACTCGTTTCGAGAAAAACTATTTCCAAGTTGAAAAAGAGCTGATGACCAACATCACCGGCTCCAAAAAAGTGATGGTGGTTCAACTCGCTGTCATGACGCACTACGACTCGCGCGTGTTTGACAACATCAAAAAGCATGAATTTGCCTTGCGCTCTGCCATGCTGGATGTGATGCGCCAAACCACCGAAGCCGAAGCCAGCAAGCCTGAGTTCCGCAAGGAATTGGCCGTCAAGCTCAAAGACATCATGAATACCCTGCTCGAAGAATACGAAGATTTCGGCGGTGTGGAAGAAGTCATGTTCACTTCATTTGTCATGCAGTAAAGGCCCATGGCAACCCGTCAAAACTTACTCAGTCCGGAAGAACTGTCGGCCCTCTCAGAAGGCTTGAAAGACGGTTCGCTCGAAGCGGACACCGGTTACAACACCGGGGTGCGGGTGCGCAAGCACGACCTGGCCAGCGAAAACAGCAGCCTGGGTGTGAATGTGTCGTCGATCGACATGATCAACGAGCGCTTCATCCGCATGTTCCGCCTGGGTTTGCTCGAAGTGCTTCGCACCACGCCGCGTGTCAACCCGACGCGTGTGCAAATCATGAAGTTTGGCGACTACCTGGGCATGCTCAAGGCGCCGCTGTCTGTCAACACGATACGCATCAATCCGATGCGCGGCAATTCGGTGATCATCATCGATCCGAATGTGGTGTTCAGCTCGCTCGACAGTTTTTTTGGCGGCTTCGGCAAGGGCGTGTCAGATTTACCGCCAGGCCGTTTGTTCACCGCCACCGAAACACGCATCATCCACATCATTTTGGAAGTTTTTTTCCGCTCGCTCAAGGAAGCATGGGGGCCGGTGCTGGAAATCGATTGCGAACAGGTCAGCTCTGAGATCAACCCGCAGTTCGCGCAAATTGCCGATGAAAACGACTTGGTCGTGCTCAGCCGATTTGAAGCCGAAGCCACGGCATCGGGCGGGCGTGGCTTCATCGATTTGGTCTATCCCTACGCTACCCTCAAGCCCATGCGCGACTTGTTGCGCAACCGTGTGGCCGCCGGCGACGGCAACGAGGAATCCGACAAAGTCTGGCGTGAAGATTTGGCTGTTGCAGTCGGCGATTCGCACATAGACATCAAAGTCAACATGGGGCATGTCAAAACCACTTTGCACCATTTACAAACCATGAAGGAAGGCGACATGCTGTTCTTCAAGAAACCCGAATTGGCGCAATTTCTGGCCAATGGCGTGCCCTCTTTCGGGGTCAATATCGGTACCCGCGGCTCGAATGTGGCTGTGCGGATTGAAAAGCAAATTGTCCCCGGACAAAACTAAAGCAGGCAGGAGCCCGAGATGAACGACACCACCACCGAACCGCAAGACCAGGAACCCGAAGCCAGCGAGTTGCCGCCGACATCGGAAGAGTTTCATGTCTCCCAGCCTGGCAACATCAACCCGGAAGTGCTGCAAAACATTTCGGTCAATTTGTCGATCGAAGTTGGGCGCACCAGCATCAAGATCAAAGATTTGATGCGGCTCACCCAAGGCAGCGTGGTCGAACTCGATCGCATCGCGGGTGAACCGCTGGATCTGCTGGTCAACGACACCGTGGTCGCGCAAGGCGAAGTGGTGTTGGTCAATGACCGCTACGGTGTGCGCTTGACGCGCGTGGTGCCGTCTACCGACCGCTTGAAATCACTCTAAGCGCACAAGCCCTGAAACTGGCCGCACACCCCGCTCTTGTTGTCACAAGTGTCGGGATGTACAGCTGTTTTTTATTCCACGATCACCAACTCGCCACGCAGTGAATGCGGCAAGGCTTGGGTGATGCGCACATCGATCATCTGACCGACCAAGCGGGCTGACTGCGGCCCGCCATCAAAATTGACAATGCGGTTGCATTCGGTGCGACCCATCGATTCGGCGGCGCTTTTGCGCGACGGCCCTTCCACCAATATTCTTTGCACCGTGCCCAGGCGGCTTTCGCTGATGCGTCTGACGTTGTCCTCCACCGTGGCTTGCAAATGCTGCAAGCGTTTGAGCTTGACATCATGCGGTGTGTCGTCGGCCAAATTGGCCGCCGGCGTACCGGGGCGCGGGCTGAAGATGAAACTGAACGATGCATCGAAACCGATGTCGGTGATCAGCTTCATTAACTTGTCAAAGTCTTCTTCGGTTTCGCCGGGAAAACCCACGATGAAATCCGAGCTCATTGAAATATCAGGACGCACAGCACGCAATTTGCGGATCGTGCTTTTGTATTCCATGGCGGTATAGCCACGCTTCATCGCCATCAAGATACGGTCGCTGCCGTGCTGCACTGGCAAATGCAAATGGCTGACGAGTTGCGGCACCTTGGCATACACATCGACCAAGCGCTGGGTGAATTCGTTCGGGTGGCTGGTGGTGTAGCGGATCCGCTCAACCCCGGGAATCTCGGCGATGTATTCAATCAACAAAGCAAAGTCGGCGATCTCTGCGGTGTGGCCCATGCTGCCTCGGTAGGCGTTGACGTTTTGGCCGAGCAAGGTGATTTCTTTCACGCCTTGGGCACACAGTCCAGCGATTTCGGTCAGCACATCGTCGAGCGGCCGGTTGATTTCTTCGCCGCGCGTATAGGGCACCACGCAATAGCTGCAATATTTGGAGCAGCCTTCCATGATGGACACAAACGCCGAGGCGCCTTGCACCCGTGCCGGGGGCAAATGGTCGAACTTTTCAATCTCGGGAAAGCTGATGTCGACCTGTGGCTTGTTCAAGGCTTGGCGCTGATTCAACAACTCGGGCAAACGGTGCAAGGTTTGCGGGCCAAACACCACATCCACATATGGCGCACGCGCGATGATGGCCGCGCCCTCTTGGCTGGCCACGCATCCGCCGACCGCGATTTGCACGCCTTTTTTCTTCAGGTGCCGCACCCGTCCCAAATCGGAAAACACTTTTTCTTGGGCTTTTTCGCGCACTGAACAGGTGTTGAACACCACCAGATCGGCTTGGTCAATGTCAGTGGTTTGTTCGTAGCCTTGGGCAGCGCCCAACACATCGGCCATCTTGTCCGAGTCGTACTCGTTCATCTGGCAGCCGAATGTTTTGATGAAGACTTTGCGGCTCATGGCAAAGCCTTTTTAGACATGCAGCGGGTCATGGTGTAGATCCAGAGGCTGTGAAAGAAGCCACCATTGTATCGACCGGCTTCTTTATGATGGCCGCATGACGTCACTCACACGCACCGTTTTATTCACCGACACCGATGGCCGCGCTCGCTTTCGCGAAGAGCCCATTGCTTTGGACCAAGGCAGCGAAGCGGCCCGCTTGAGTGCGGTGTTGCCAGCGAACGGTTTGCAATGGCGCAAGAGCCCCGTGGGTTTTCGCAGCGCTTTTCATGTCAGCACCCATACCCAATGGGTGTTCATCTTGCAAGGTCAGATGGAGATCGGTTTGCAAGACGGTTCGTCCAAATTGTTCAATGCAGGCGAGCATTTTTACTCGGCCGATCTGTTGCCGGATGGGGCGGTGTTTGACAGCCAAGTGCATGGGCACTGGAGTCGGCAAGTCGGCGACGAAGAACTCGTGACGCTGTTTGTGCGGGCCTGAGCGCCGGTTCGGCAACTATTTTTGTGCGCGAATCCACAAGGGCAGCTGAAAACTAATTCGAAAGAATCCATTTCTATTCCACGGGCTAAAGGCTTGCTTGTTCCGAGCCGATACCATCGCTACTCTCGGTGTTTGACAGCCCTTAACACCGCTTCTCCATGTTTTTTTCGTTCAAAGCAGTCATGAAAAAATACCTACGTTTGATATTGGAAATTCTGTTGGGCGTGTGCTTCATCGCCGCAGCCACCTTGGCTTATATGAACTATTCGGCCAAAAAACACCTGACCACAGAAGTCAGCGAGCTGACAGAGCAACTTGGCGAAGTCAAAGAGGCGATGGAAAAAATGCAGGAGGCTGAACCTGCCGATGGCGAGGCCAGCGCCGAAACCAACACCAGCGCGCAAGAGCTTGATGCACTCAAAGCGGCTTTCTCCAATGGTGTGGTGTTGCAAGACATGGAACTGCTCTACAAAGCACAAAAAGCGCTGAGCCCTGAGCGCCAAGTTGGCATGGCCTCCGTGCGTTTGCTGACCAAAGGTCCGCAAGACGAAGGAACGATCGCCGCTTTCCAAAAAGCCCTGGAAATGGCCGAATGGAGTAACCGCTTGCAAACCGTGTGTGCTGCTCAAAACGCACTGGCAGCTGCTGGACAAAAAGTCACTGTGTTGTCCGATTGCAAAAAATCGCCTGAGAAACCAGAGTCAGGCGGCAAAGACAACCCTGCCAAAAAAGACGGCAAAGCCCATGACGTGCAATGGGGTTATGAGGGCGACAACGGGCCGGAACACTGGGGCAACAATTTCCCTGTCTGCGGCACTGGCAAAAAACAATCGCCATTGAACATCATTGGCCCGTTTGAAAAATCCAAAGACGTGTTGAGCGTGGACTACAAAGAAGGGCCGCTGAAAATTCTCAACAATGGCCACACTATCCAAGTCAATGTCGAGCCAGGCAGCACACTGACTATCAACAAAGAAACATTTGACTTGCTGCAATTCCACTTCCACCGTCCATCGGAAGAACAGGTCGATGGCAAAAATTCAGCCATGGTGGCCCACTTTGTTCACAAAAGCAAAGACGGCAAACTCGCAGTCATTGGAGTGTTGCTCAATGAAGGCAAAGACAACGCTGGCATCAAAACTTTGTGGGCCAATTTGCCACCCAAAGAGGGGACTGAGTACCTGCCTGAAAAAGTCAGCTTCAACCCTAGCAGCATGTTGCCCAAGGAACTCGGTTTTTATAACTACGAGGGCTCTTTGACCACCCCCCCTTGTACCGAAGGCGTGCAGTTCTACATCTTGAAAAAACCCGTGGATATTTCCAAAGACCAAGTCGGTAAATTTCCGTTCAAGCTCAATGCACGTCCCGTGCAAAACCTCAACGGCAGAAAAATCAGCGCAGGTGGTTGATCACCGACACAGTGGCTGACATGAAAAAGCCTGCTTTTGACAGCAGGCTTTTTTCATTCAGGGCATGTCAACGCGGCATGCCGGGAAAACCGCCCATGCCTTTCATGCCACCCAGCTTTTTCATCATTTTCATCAAACCGCCACCGCGCATTTTTTTCATCATGTCTTGCATTTGGTTGAACTCGTTGAGCAAGCGGTTCACATCCTGTACTTGAACGCCAGCGCCGATGGCAATGCGCCGCTTGCGCGTGGCTTTGATGATGTCGGGCTTGGTGCGCTCATAAGGCGTCATGCTGTGGATGATGCCTTGTTTTTTGACCATTTCTTTTTCTGCGCGGTTGAGATCCACATCCTTGGCCTTGGCCGCGATTTGCCCAGGCATTTTGTCCATCAGGCTGGACAAGCCGCCCATTTGTTTCATTTGCTGGATTTGCGACAAGAAGTCGTTGAGGTCGAAGCCGTCGCCGCTTTTCAACTTGGCCGCCATTTTTTGCGCGGCCTGCATATCCACATTGGCTGTGACTTGTTCGACCAGCGCCACGATGTCGCCCATGCCAAGCATGCGCCCGGCATGCCGTTCGGCATCGAACGCTTCTAAACCGTCAATTTTTTCGCTGGTACCTGCAAACTTGATCGGCGCCCCGGTGATTTGCCGCACCGACAAGGCGGCACCCCCGCGTGAATCACCATCGGTTTTGGTCAACACGATGCCGGTCAAGGGCAATGCCTCTTTGAATGCCTTGGCGGTGTTGATGGCGTCTTGGCCCAACATCGCGTCCACCACAAACAAGGTTTCCACCGGATGGACGGCTGCGTGCAAGGCTTTGATTTCGTTCATCAAGGCTTCATCGATCGCCAAGCGTCCAGCGGTGTCGATCAACAACACATCGACATAGTGGTTGCGTGCATAAGCCAATGCCGCCAGCGCGATTTGAACCGGTTGTTGGCTTGGGTCGCTGGGAAACCATTCGGCACCGGCTTGCGCCGTCACACTTTTGAGCTGTTCTATCGCGGCTGGGCGGTACACGTCAGCCGACACGGTCAAGACTTTTTTCTTGCGCTTGTTGATCAGGTGGCGGGCCAATTTGGCAGTGGTAGTGGTTTTGCCCGCCCCTTGCAAACCCGCCATCAATATGACGGCAGGCGGCTGCGCGGCCAAATTGATGTCGCTCACACCCTCGCCCATGGTGGCGCTGAGTTCGCGTTGCACGATGCTCACCAGCACCTGTCCCGGCGTGAGCGAGCCCACCACTTCCTGACCCAGCGCACGTTCTTTGACCCGGGCAATGAAGTCGCGCACCACGGGCAAGGCCACATCGGCTTCGAGCAAAGCCATGCGCACCTCGCGCAGCATGTCTGCGACATTGGATTCGGTGATTCGGGCTTGTCCGCTGATTTGGCGGACCATGCGCGACAATTTTTCGCTCAGCGTGTTTGACATCTGCAATACCTTAAGTGGGGGAAGCGTGCGGTGCCATCCTACAAGTTCTGGGTGAACCGCTAAACTGTTCGCATGATTGTATTGAGCGCATCCCAATTCAGCCTGGTCTGGGGCTTGGTCGCCGCCATGGCCTATGCACTGGGCGCCTTGTTTGGCGGCCGTTTGTCTGCCGCGCAAAGCCGCAACTATTTGTGGCTGATTTCATTGGTCCACGGTTTGAGTGTGATCGCCAGTTTGATTCCCGCCGAAGATGGACTGGCGCGGTTTGGTTTTGCCCCGGCGCTGTCAGCCACCGCATGGTTGGTGCTGCTGGTCTACACGTTAGAGCACCACTGGTTTCCCCAAATGCAAACCCGCTGGCTGTTGTCTGGCGTGGGCTTGATCACGGTGATGTTGCCCTTGGTGTTTCCCGGCCATGCGCTGCACAGTTCTTCCTCTGTTTGGTTACCCTTTCACTGGGTGCTTGGCATGGCCTCATATGCGTTGTTTGCCGCAGCCGTGGTGCATGCGAGTTTGATGAGCCGCGCAGAAAGACAAATTCGATTGGGCGCCGTCGACCCCACCGGCTTGCCTTTGCTGACACTAGAGCGCCTGACTTTTCGCTTTGTCAATATTGGTTTTTTCTTGCTCAGCGCCACGCTATTGGCAGGATGGTTGTTTGGTGAACAACTTTACGGGCCAGACAAAGCCTTGCGCTTTGACCACAAAACCTTGTTTGCCCTGTTGGCTTGGTGTGTGTTCTTGGTGCTGATTGGGGGCCGCAAATACCGAGGCTGGCGCGGCGCATTGGCCGTTCGCACACTTTACACCGGTGCTTTGATGCTGTTTTTGTCGTACGCGGGATCGCGTTTTGTCACCGAAGTATTTTTAGGCCGTATCACATGAAATACCTGATATTGCTTGCCATTGTGTTCGGTGTGATCTGGTGGATCAAACTCAGTCGTCCCGCTAAACCGCCAACATCCTCTGACAAGGCAGACAACGGGCCACAGCCCATGGTGCGCTGTGCACATTGCGGTTTGCATCTGCCACAAAAAGAAGCCATCACGGCAGGAGATCTGCAGTTCTGCAGTGAGGCACACCGTCAACTGGCAGAGCCGCACGCATGACGCCACAGCCTATGTGGCGTCAAGGCTGGTACCGCTTTGCTCACGCCGTGGCTTCGCCCAATTTTGGACCTCGGCCGATTGACACCGAGATCGACTTGGTAGTGATCCACTCCATCAGCCTGCCGCCTGGCGTGTACGGTGGCAACCAAGTGCAAGCGTTTTTCACCAACCGTTTGCAAACATCAGAGCATGCGTATTTCGAAACCTTGCGTGATCTCAAGGTGTCATCGCACTTTTATATTCGCCGTGGCGGCGAGTTGCTGCAATTTGTCAGCTGCGATGACCGTGCATGGCATGCGGGCGTGTCCACACATGCTGGCCGCTCACAATGCAATGACTTTTCCATCGGTATCGAACTCGAAGGAACAGAAGTCGATACATTCACCGAAGAACAGTACGAAAGTTTGATGGCGCTATTGCCCATGATTGCTCAGCAATACCCGCTTCAACATGTGGCAGGTCATGAACACATTGCACCCGACAGAAAAAAAGACCCTGGCAAGGGTTTTTCGTGGCGCTTTTTGCAACAAAGTCTTGGATGGCCTGACCATTTTTTCAGTGCATGCGCAAAAACCAATCGCTGAAAACACACTCAGGTTAAATCTAAATACAGCAAATTGCTATAAAAAGAATCACCGACCGACAATTTTTCTAAAATAAGGTCAAACACTACGTGTAGTGTGTTGAAAAGAGTTGCTACCCCATATATAGTGTGGGCTGTGCACATTTGCGATGGCGCTCCAATCATCCGCACACAAAAAAATAAGAAGTTACCAAAAGCATTCATGCCCACAGGATTACAAAAAAATGCAAATTGCGACAAGCCCAACGAATGTCACCCCCTTTGTCAAAACCGCCGAAACCACCGGTGCCGCACAGTCGGCTTTGATGTCTTCGTTAAGCCAGTACCAAATCATCCGCAGAAACGGTGCGGTGGTGCCTTTCGAGCCCGCCAAGATCGCGGTGGCCATGATGAAAGCGTTTTTAGCGGTGCATGGCACACAAGGTGCCGCTTCATCCAGCGTGCGCGAAACCGTCGACCAACTCACCCAAACCGTGACACGCGCGCTGATGCGTTCACGCCCCGGCGGCGGCACCTTCCACATTGAAGATGTGCAAGACCAAGTCGAACTGGGTCTGATGCGCGGCAGCCACCACGAAGTAGCACGTGCTTATGTGCTCTACCGCGAGCGCCGCAGCCAAGAGCGCGCCGCACACAAAGAAACCACGGTATCTGCGGGTCCGCAACTGCATACCATCGTCAATGGTGAGCGTGTATTGCTCGACACACAGCGCCTGCAACAACTGATCGAAGCCGCCTGCGAAAACCTGGGTGCTGATGTCACCGCGGCCCCCATCCTGACCGAAACCATGCGCAACCTGTATGACGGCATCCCGATGGAAGAGGTGCACAAAGCCTCGGTGCTCGCAGCCCGCACATTGATTGAAAAAGAACCCGGCTACACCTTTGCCACCGCCCGCTTGCTGATGTACTCCATCACCAAAGAAGTGTTGGGCCACGAAGCCACCCACGCCGAAATGGCAGAGCACTATCAGCGCACTTTTGCCGACTTCCTGAAAAAAGGCGTGGAAAACGATTTGCTCGATGCGCGTTTGCTGCAGTTTGATTTGCCGCGCTTGGCCAAAGCCCTCAAGCCCGAGCGTGACTTTCAGTTCGACTACCTTGGCTTGCAAACCTTGTACGACCGCTACTTCTTACACGTGCGCAAACAGCGCATTGAATTGCCACAGTCATTCTTCATGCGGGTTGCCATGGGCTTGTCGCTCAATGAAGTCAATCGCGAAGAACGGGCGATCGAGTTCTACGAGGTGTTGTCTTCCTTCGACTTCATGTCGAGCACGCCTACTTTGTTCAACAGCGGCACCACACGTCCGCAGCTCTCCAGCTGCTACCTCACCACCGTGCCTGACGACCTCGACGGTATTTATGAATCCATCAAAGAAAACGCGCTTCTCTCCAAATTCGCGGGCGGCTTAGGCAACGACTGGACACGCGTGCGCGCTTTGGGCAGCCACATCAAAGGCACCAATGGCGAGTCACAAGGCGTGGTGCCGTTTCTCACAGTGGTCAATGACACCGCTGTGGCGGTCAACCAAGGCGGCAAGC
>SXGQ01700009.1_pt1 | contig 54622 bp, 57 predicted proteins | sample 3178371 | NCBI WGS metagenome assembly SXGQ01 (sample SAMN11356859, study PRJNA531348) | freshwater metagenome | isolation source: freshwater sample F1-20 | place: China: Fuxian Lake, Yuxi | collected 2017-12-25
AAAGGCAAAGTATATCTGAGTTTCATATGGGGTAAGATCTCTACTCAAGAGTTTCTTACCCCTTACAAATATCTGTTGTACGATAGGTTTCATTTTACCTACCATCCATTCCACCAAAGATTTGCCAACAAGAGCCGCAGCAACGGAGGCAGTAGCAGTAGTCCCAGCAAGAATAACCTGTTCTTTAGGTGGGATGGGAACTTGTCCAACGATGGGTAATTCAATGACGGGCACTCCTAAGTTATTATTTACGGGTGGATTATCGGAAATAACCCGTTCAGTTGGGGGGGTCTGAACAACTGGAGGCAGTTGAGGGGCGGGTGTAGCGTCTGGAAGACCTCTAGTTTTTTCTTGTTTTTCTTCTTCTTGTTTTTGCTGTTCCGCTCTTACCGCAGCATCAAACTCTTCTTGAGTTGGAACATCTATAACTGGATATTTTATACTAGCATTTGGAAGATTAATAACAGGAGCTTCTAACCCTCTTATGACAGGTCGAGGAGTTCCTTGAGTTACAGGAACATCAATTGTTGGTATAATTGGTGGAGGATCAATTCTTGCTGATTGAATTAATTTTATTTCCATTTACCACATCTTGTACTTTAGGATACTTTACTACTACATCAGAACATATTTTTGCATAAGGACTTTCTGGGTGAAAATATATACCTGATTTAATTGCTTCCCCACACTTTAATAATCTTACTAATTCAAAATCTAATCTTGCTTTATCTGCTTCTGCTTGTTGTCTAGTAATTTCAACTCTTGCCCTCGCTTTACATAATTCCGTCAAACCACCATCAAGGGGAAAATTAAACCCCATACTTATTCCACCATTTCCACTGTGAGTTTGATACGTTGAAGGATCATTACCACCATTCATATTTCCCAAAACAAATGGGGAAACGCTTAACGTTGGCCCTTGACAACTAACCCCTGCTCCGTATGTATTAACAGCATATGGCCCTTGGAGGACTTGGACTGCTTGGTTTGTAACGTTTCCAGTAGCACTAGCAGAAGGCCCAGCGATATTAGTATTACTAGGAGCTGTTTGAGCCAGCACAGGCGATACATAAAGACCTACTGCGTAAAGACAGATATAGAGTTTGTGGTAGATTTTTGTTCTGTAGTTCGATCTATCCATGTTTCTTTAGCCACTCCAGGACCGAGATAGGTTTCACTAAACTGGAATGGAGCACCTTGAGTCATGACTGTATAATTTGCTCCAGGAGCAGGGTTCGCAGGAATGTTAATATTAGTTCCAGTTACAGTGTATGATGTGCCAGTAGTATATTCAATCTGACGAATTGTTTCTACAATTTTAGTAGATGTTTCTGTGGTTGCGGTGATCGTGCCACGAGTAAAATTAGGCACCACGCTTTCAGCATAAGCAGGAGTACAAATGACTCCCGCTGCCAAAAGCAAAGCGGGAGTTATATGTCTCATTTAAATACGCTCAATTCGATAGATCTTTGACCTGTCGCTGTCGTACCAGCACCACCAGCAGTTACAGTAGGGACTGATGTGCCAGAGAGAGTACCAGCAAGACTTCCAGCAGCACCAGCAGTAGTAGAGGTAATATTTCCATAAGGTGCGATTGCTCCAGTTGATACAGATGCTGGGACAGTATCAGCACTTAAAGAACTCTCTGAGAATGTGAATGCTTGACCAGCAGTATTGATTGAATATGATCCAGCACCACCTACACCACCAAAGGTAGATGACTGAATGTTTGTTCCTGAAACTGAGTATTGTGCTCCAACACGAAGAGCTTGTGAAGCGGCAGCGTCAACCTTAAGTTGTACAGAGTCAGTGATTTTTGATGTAATTTCAGCGGCACTTACGGGAGTAACTAAGAATAACGAAAAGATAAGGGCTAATCTTTTCATTTTTCTAAAACAATATGGGCTAAAGATATTTATTCCACAGACCCCCTTGACAAGAAAATGGATCGCTGCTATACTAAATAGATCAATACGTTAAGGAATGTAACGGTTCTTTAATGTTGGTAGCACCCGTTAACCGAGACCTATGGGTGTATAAAAACGTCTCTCATATCCCCGCTAAGGGTGCGGGGAACATAGTATCTCCACCATTTCCCTGATGGTCTTACTATCTTTTTAAAAAAATGACTGCTACAATTGCACAACAAAAACAATCTAATACTTGGCAACAATTCTGCGAGTGGGTCACCAGCACCGACAACCGCCTCTATGTAGGTTGGTTTGGCGTTCTGATGATTCCATGTTTGCTCGCTGCAACAATCTGCTTCATCGTTGCGTTCATCGCTGCTCCCCCTGTGGACATTGATGGAATCCGTGAACCCGTTGCTGGTTCACTCATGTATGGTAACAACATCATCTCTGGCGCTGTAGTTCCTTCAAGTAACGCCATTGGTCTACACTTCTACCCCATCTGGGAAGCTGCATCTCTTGATGAGTGGCTTTACAATGGTGGGCCTTTCCAACTGGTAGTTTTCCACTTCCTCATCGGCATCTATGCTTATATGGGTCGTGAATGGGAACTTTCCTACCGTCTGGGTATGCGTCCTTGGATCTGTGTTGCTTACTCTGCACCTGTTGCCGCTGCGAGTGCGGTATTCCTGGTGTATCCTTTTGGTCAAGGTTCTTTCTCTGACGCGATGCCTCTTGGTATCTCTGGTACGTTCAACTACATGCTTGTATTCCAGGCTGAGCACAACATCCTGATGCACCCCTTCCACATGCTTGGAGTTGCTGGTGTCTTCGGTGGTTCACTGTTCAGTGCTATGCACGGTTCTCTGGTTACTTCCTCACTGGTTCGTGAAACCACTGAGAATGAGTCACAGAACTATGGTTACAAGTTCGGACAAGAAGAAGAGACCTACAACATCGTAGCCGCCCACGGTTACTTCGGTCGTTTGATCTTCCAATACGCTTCGTTCAACAATTCACGTTCGCTACACTTCTTCCTTGCTGCATGGCCCGTCGTTGGAATTTGGTTCACTGCTCTTGGTGTTAGCACCATGGCATTTAACCTCAACGGTTTCAACTTCAACCAGTCAATCGTTGATAGTCAGAACCGTGTCATCCCTACCTGGGCTGACATTCTGAACCGTGCTGGTCTCGGAATGGAAGTGATGCATGAACGCAATGCTCACAACTTCCCTCTCGATCTTGCTGCTACTGATGCAACTCCTGTTGCTCTTACTGCTCCAGCTATCGGGTGATCACTACGCATACGCCGTATAAGTTGGCGGAAATAATCAGAGATACATTTCCTAATTTGTATCGACCATTTAAAGATTATAAACCGCCAGCTAATCGACCACTTGACAAATAACATTAAACCACCTAGAATACCTAGGTGGTTTTTTATTACACATGACTGAATACACTATCTGGGTTGGCGGAGAACGTTCCTGGCAACGCACTTATCTTGGAGAGGTTGGTGCAGTAGAACTGACTGAAGAACAAGTTAAAAAATATTTTACCTTTACCGAAGATGGTATTGAGTTTGATGAAGAGCTTCTTTCAGAAAAAACTGATATGTGGTCTTCTGAAGATACTGATCTGCCTACGTGGGACACTATCACGGATGGATGTATGGGTTGGGGTGCTTATACCGATCAGTATGTAGGTGTTTGTAAGACCGATGCTGATGATGATGATGAACCTCTTCTTCTTACTGAAGTAGAAAATCTTGCATATTATACTGCGGAAGAAATTGCAGAAAATGCTCCTGTGGATGATGAACAAGATTCTGCTATCTGTGAATATGTTGATGAACTTTGTTATCCTAGTGGTGTTTGGATGCTTTATCATTCAATTGAAAAGGGAAGTTATGAAGGAACCTTTGAACTGCCTGATGATGAAGAATTTGATCCTAAGAAATTGGTAATTAAAGTTCGTCAAATTGCAGAAGCATTTACCATTGTGACTGGTGCTAGATATAATGGTGAAGATATTGGTATGAGTGGTGATACTGACGGTAGAGGAATCGATTGGTACATCTGTCACGGAGAACATCTAATTAAGTTTAAGTAAGGAGATTCTTATGAAACAAAAATTTACCGTATATTCAAAAACTGGCTGCCCTTATTGTAATAAAATTGTTGATTTATTTCAACAAGCACATCTAGAGCATGTAGTTTATAAATTAAACGAACATTTTACACGAGAACAATTCTATAAAGAATTTGGAGAAGGTTCAACTTTTCCACAAATTCTTCTTGATGATAAACAACTTGGTGGCTGTGCTGACACTATTGCATACTTAATTAATGATGGGTATTTAAAAATAGAATCATAATATGACATCAATAAATAAAGGTGTTGAGTTAATGCTTCGTCGTAAAAGGAGAAAAGTACCAGAGCCACAAAGTTGTTTTATTAAGTTTGGAAAGGTGGTAACTTTCTTCCGAAAAGAAATAACCATCTACTTTGAATTATCCTTTGATGTAAAGGACAAACGTAGAGGAGAAAAGAAATGGAATTAATTGCTTTTTCTATAACGTTCACTGTTTTATTTTCATTAATGTTTTTGATTGTTGGTGGACTTGTTGGTTGGGTGGCAAAGGATTACTTTAAGAAAAAGCGTATTCATCCTGAAATGTTTGATGAGAATGGAACCCTAATCCCAGACGAAGTAATTGCATTTCGTTTTGATGAAATGGAAGAATATGATGATGACGATGATGAGTAACTAATTAAGGAGATGAAATGAAACTACCTAATAACCCGTTGATTTCGGAAATTCTACAAAAAGTATCAAACGCAAAAACGAAGGAAGAAAAGACTTCCTTGCTTAGACAATATGAGAGTCCTGGTCTTAAGGCTCTCTTAATCTGGAACTTTGATCCTTCACTTAAGAGCTGTTTGCCTGAAGGTCAAGTTCCTTATACTCCTAACGATGCGCCTGCTGGAACAGAGCACACACGCATCCAGAATGATTATAGAAAATTTTACCACTTTATTGAAGGTGGTGACTATGAGATGAGCCAAAGTAAGAAAGAAGTTCTCTTTATTCAAATGATTGAGGCTTTGCATCAAGATGAGGCTGAAGTTTTATGTTTAGTAAAGGATAAAAATCTTGGAAAAAAATATAGGATTACGCACAATGTCATCAAAGAAGCCTTCCCAACAATTGAATGGGGAAATAGATCGTAGTATCGAAAGTGTTTGGACTAAACAAGAAAAAGAAGATATTAGAAAAGCTGGCGTAAAAATTATCCATGAAAAGTGTGATAAGATTATGGCAGAATCTAAACAACTTCCATTAGATTCTTACCTAGTAACTTATGAAGTTAACGGTAATATTCTTTATGATATTGTACAATGTAGTGCAAAAGTTAAAATCTTTGATGCTTATTATGATAAGTTTGGCAAAAGTGCTTTGAAGTCTATGGTATGGACTAGTGGAACAATTAATCCAAAACTTTATGGTGCAACTAAACCAGAGCCTCCGAAGAAGAGAGGTAGATAAATAACTAAAAAGATATCAATACATGAAAACTTTTAGTCAATTTATTAATGAAGGTGTTGAAGACGCACAGAAAGCGTGGACAGATTGGTTAAATAAAAATCCCTCTGCTACAAAAGCTGGGGGAAAATTTTATAATGATGATGAATTGAATAAAGCGGCTAGAGAATTCATGAGAACTTATCAATCAACTGGTAAGCCCCCTGGTTGGGCAGGTAGTGGCGCAGGAACACCACCCCCTCCGCAAAAACCACCAGCACCAGCAGCAAAACCACCAACACCAAAACCATCAGGACTTGCAGGAAAGATTGGTCGCGGTGCAATGGGTGCTCTTAATGTTGGTGTTGCTGGATATGACATTTACACTGGCACAAAAGAAAGGCAGGCAAAGGGAGAACCAGTAGCTACTGCACTTCCAAAAGAAACTGGTAAAGCTGGTTCGGGTATTCTTGCCTCAACTGCAGCCGCTACTGCTGCTTCAAGAGTTCTTCCTAAAAATCCATTTATTAATGTTCCTGGAAGCATTGCAGCTGGTATCGCTGGTTATGCCGCAGGAGAAACTGCAGCATCAAGTATAATTAAAAAAATAGAAGATCCTTTTGGCGGCAAAGAAAGAATGGCTAAAATTGATCAAGCCAGAATGCAAAGAAAGCAAAGACAAGATGTGCAAACATCCAGACAACAAGCATCAAAAGCTGGAGTATATGGAGCAACAAAAGGATCTGGTATCGTAGGAACGGGAAGACCAACAACATTTAATAAGGCAGCTAATACTATTACCACGGGTGGTAAAACGGTACAACTTCCTAAGACACAAATTCTTCCTGGTGGTAGAGTAGGGGATCTTGCATACCGTGGTGGCAAAGCTACTTATCTTGCAAGAGCTTCAGTTGCATCTAGAGATACTAATGTTTTATCTAGACTCTCTAGAGCTACTGGCATTGGTGGACAAAGAGAAAGAGATATTGCTGCTACCAATAGAGAAAGACAGCAAGCAATGCAAAATACTTTAAGATATAGACAGCAACTTGGCATCACTGGAACTGGGGTTTCTAAGCCACCTAAAAAATAACTTGACTTCTATAAGACTCTAGGCTATAATACTAGGGTCTATTTTTATCTCTATGAGATTCCAGGATACCACAAAACTAGCAAAGAAAGCTCTGAAGCAGCCGTGGATGTACACTGAACAAGAGCTTGCTTATCTACGGAAAGCTAAACGACTTGCAAACCAAGCTATTAAACTACTGCATATGAAAGGTGAACGAGATGACTGATGTTAAATTGATTGCAATTACGCAAGGCGCAGGAGAACTTGTTAATAATAATGCTCAAGAAGTTATCTCTTATATTGCTCGTGTAAGCAATCCCAATAATCAACTTAACTTTGATACAGCAGCTGGACTTCTTAAGTACTGTATCAAGCACGAGCATTGGAGCATCTTTGAGCAAGCATATATGACTCTGGAAATCAATACCACCAGAGGTATTGCCGCTCAGATTCTCCGCCACAGATCTTTTACCTTTCAAGAATTTTCCCAACGTTATGCTGACACTAACCTGTTAGCTGATAACATTGAAATTCCAGATCTTCGCCGTCAGGATACCAAGAATCGTCAAAATTCTATTGATGATATTAATCCTCGTGACAAAGCATACATGGAAGGTATGATTGAGATGCACTTTAAGGAATCTCAAGATCTTTATAATAAACTTCTTGAATACGGAGTGGCAAAGGAGTGTGCTAGATTTGTACTTCCGATTGCAACCCCAACTAAAATTTACATGACAGGCAGCGTGAGATCGTGGATTCATTATATTAATCTACGTTCTTCACACGGCACTCAGAAAGAACATATGTTGATTGCTGAGCAGTGCCGCTGTGTATTTGTCAGTAAGTTTCCAACAATTGCAGAAGCACTTGATTGGACTTGTAATGATCAATCTGCAATTTTAATTGAATAGGAGGTCTTATGCCAACGTATCCTGTAGTCAACAAAGTGACTGGTGAAAAACAAGAATTGTTCATGCCTATGGCTGAATATGATAAGTGGAGAAAAGAAAATCCAGACTGGGATAAAGACTGGTCTGCTGGAACTGCTAGTGCTGTAAGTGGCATTGGTGATTTCCAAAACAAAACTGATGGTGGGTGGAATGAAGTCCTTCATCGCGTATCTAAAGTTCCTGGTTCTGTAGTAAAACCCTATAAGTAATTACATGGCAAGAAAAAAGCAAATCACCCAAGTTGGTATTGGCATGAGCGCCAAGCAACTTCGTCGCAAGAAGCCCATCAATGATGACTTTTTGATTGACATTGAACCTCTCACAGATAATCAAAAGAAACTTTTTGAAGCCTATGAGAAAGGGCAAAACCTGTTTGCATATGGTGCAGCTGGTACAGGTAAAACTTTTATTACAATGTATCTTGCTCTGCGTGATGTGCTTGATTCTTCAACACCTTATGAAAAGCTTTATATTGTAAGATCGCTGGTTGCAACACGAGAGATCGGTTTCCTACCTGGAGATCATGAAGATAAGTCTTCTCTTTACCAAATTCCATACAAGAATATGGTAAAATATATGTTTGAGATGCCAGATGATCCTTCGTTTGAAATGCTCTATGGCAATCTTAAGACACAAGAAACAATTTCTTTTTGGTCTACTTCCTTTATTCGTGGTACAACTTTTGACAACTCCATTCTTCTAATTGATGAATGTCAAAACCTGAATTTCCATGAGCTTGATTCAATCATCACCCGCGTTGGTGAAAACTGTAAGATCATGTTCTGTGGTGATGCAACTCAATCTGATTTGATTAAAACAAATGAAAGAAACGGTATCATTGATTTCACCAAAATTCTTATGGCTATGCCTGAGTTTGACTGTATTGAATTTGGGGTTGAAGATATTGTCCGATCTGGTCTCGTCAAATCCTACATCGTTAACAAATTGGCACTAGGTTTCTAATGTTTACTCATCTTGATATTAATTTTGCAGAGTTGGATACAACTTATGTGGATGGTAATCGCTACTATCCATCTCCAACTACAGGAAACTTGTACCCATCAATCACTTCAATTACTTCTCATTACAATCGTCAAGTCTTTAAAGATTGGCGAGCCAAAGTTGGTGATAAAGAAGCTGATCGTGTGATTAAAGAATCAACAACTCGTGGTACTTCCTTCCACAAATCAGCACAAGATTACCTTGAGAATAAAATTGTTGAACATGAAAGTCCAGAAATTGAATTTATGTTTGACGCAGCAAAACCTTATCTTGATAAGATAAATAATATTCATGCTATTGAAAAATGCTTGTACAGTGATGTGCTTGGTATCGCTGGTAGAGTAGATTGCATTGCTGAATACGAAGGAGAGCTTGCAATCATCGATTTCAAAACATCGAAGAAGATTAAACCTGAAGCCTGGATCCAACAGTATTTTGTGCAAGAGGTTGCTTACGCTTGCATGTATTATGAAATGACACAAAATGTGGTTAAGAAATTGATTACAATTATGGTGACACCTGATGGTGAGACAAAGGTGTTTGACAAACGAGACAAAAAGGAGTATATTATATTACTAAAGCAGTATATTGACCAATTTGTACACGACAAACTCAAGGAATATGGAAGTAGCAAATGATCTTCAATCAGAATTAAAAAGCAAATTCTTAAATCAAACAAAGTTTTCTAGTGATATAGAAAGTTTTGTTCAAAGCGGAAATCTTAATTACATTGAAGCGATTGTACAGTATTGTGAGCAACACAATATTGACATTGACAATGTTCCCAAACTTTTATCTAAGCCTTTGAAAGAAAGAATTAGATGTGAAGCTATGGAACTTAATTACCTTCGCCGTTCATCAAAGGCAAAGCTTGCAATATGACACCTATTGATTGCTATAAAACATACCTAGCATTCAAAAATCATTTTTCAAAACCAAGTTTTGACTACTTTAAATACGGCGGAAAGACAAGAGCAACTGCTGAATCATTTTACAAAAGAAAGGATCGATACTTTTTTGAAAAGATGTCGAGACAAAAAGATGATCAAGAGATAAAAGAATACTTTCTTGCCAGTTTTATTGAATGCGATAATCCTCAGAAACTTTGGATTGGAGAAATCATTAATTCTGGCAATGAGTATTATGAAGCCTGGAAAACGAGAGCCGAAAGTTTAACTTATAAGTTTAAACAAGATATTGCATATCTGCTTGAACAAGATAAACTTGATGATGTTCTTAAATGTGATGTCGGTAATCACTCCAATCTCCTCAAATCACACATGATAAATAAGGTGTCCATAGAGACACTTGTGATTCTTGATATGATTCTAAATTATGTTAAGGATTATGATAAGGTATTGACAGATCCCATCTGGGAGTTTTATAGTATGAAGATCAAAAAATATCGACCGTTCCTAAACATCGATTCGACTAACTTTAAAACTATTCTAAAGGAGAAAGTAATCCATGGATGACCAACAGCAACATCTGAAAGCTTGTGTTGATCAACAAGCTGAACTTTTGAAGGACATGCAAACCCTTCAAACTCAACTGACTGAAAAGAGAGAACTCGCTCTTAAGCTTCAAGGTATTATTGAATACCTGACTAGCAATGGCGTAACACTTCCTGAAGCACAACAACCTCAAGAAGAAGCTCCTGCTGAAGCTGCTAAGGAAGATGAGTGACTTCTTTGACTCTGAAATAGTCCAAGAAGAAATTGCAACCATTAGTGCTCTGCAACAAAGAATACTGCAGAGCACATTGGCGTATCCAAATTATGATTACGAACAAAAGAAATATCACATTCAATTATTAAAAGATCTTTTTGAAAAACAAAAGATCTTATACATGAGATTTTCTTTGTCCGATGATCCCGATGCCAGATCGATGATTGACAGAATGAAATCTGTGGCTGTCAGAATGGGCATTCCCACAAACCTGACCATGTTGGAAATTTTTGAATTCCTACAAAACAAAATTGACAACATGGAAGCGTCGCTTGACAAACAACGCTGACGCTGTTAGACTAACAAAGACCACATCCAACCTATCCGATTTATCCGATGTCTTTTTCTAATCTTAAGAAACAATCCTCCCTCGGCAGCTTGACTGCCAAACTTCAAAAAGAAGTTGAAAAACTGAATAGCAGTGCTTCTAATTCTGATGAACGCCTTTGGAAGCCTGAAGTAGACAAAACTGGTAATGGCTATGCAGTTATTCGCTTCCTGCCCGCACCCAATGGAGAAGAAATTCCTTGGGTTAAAATGTACAACCATGCTTTCCAAGGAACTGGTGGTTGGCTGATTGATAATTGTCTGACCAGCGTTGGCGGCAAGTGCCCTATTTGTGAAGCAAACAGCCTTCTTTGGAATAGCGGTTCTGATGCTAACAAAGAAATTGCTCGTGGTCGTAAGCGTAAGCTCTCTTACTACAGCAACATTTATGTTGTAAAGGATCCCGCCAATCCTCAAAACGAGGGTCGTGTGTTTCTCTACAAGTATGGCAAGAAGATCTTTGATAAAATTCAAGCAGCGATGCAACCTGAATTTGAAGATGAAGAGCCCTTGAACCCCTTTGATTTTTGGCAAGGTGCTGACTTCAAACTGAAGATCAAGAAGGTTGCTGGCTATTGGAACTATGATAGTTCTGAGTTTGCTCGTCCTTCTGCTCTGCTTGATGATGATGAAGCTCTGGAAGCCATTTGGAACAAAGAATATTCTCTCGCTGAGATCGTTGCAGATGATCAATTCAAAACCTATGATCAACTGAAGGATCGTCTGAACGTTGTTCTTGGAAAGACTACTTCTGCTCCTGCTGCAGTTGATGAATCTTTTGAAGATGAAGATGATTATCGCAGCCCTGCCCCTGCTCAACAAGAAGTTGCTGCGGGAAAGTCTGGTGGAGTTCCGAGTCGAAGTGCTTCGTCCTCTTCTGATGACGATGATGATGCACTGTCCTACTTCCAACGACTTGCTGAAGAGTTCTAAAAAAAATTGGGGGCTTATGCCCCCTTTTTTTATGAGTATAAACTCGTAGGCATAAATTATTATTAAGAAACCAACACAAATGATATAGATAGTAGTAGAATATCGGAGGTGTTAGGGATGAACGAAAACTTCTTTGCTATGATATTCTTTGTGCGTGGAGGACATTATGCACAATCTAATTTCTTACAATCAACTGGCTGGATGGAAACAATTTGAGGATACTGTAGACCGATGTAATGAACAAAATGATTTGGTCAATGATTATTTTAATTGCTTGATAGAATGTGATGACAATCAACAAATATGTAAAAGAATTTGCAAAAATATGCTGAGTGATTTATAATATTTGTGGGGAAGAGTAATATTACTCTTCCCCTTTTTTATGCTCTTCTAGGATTGAATGTCTTCAACGTTTTGGCATCCACGTATTCAGATGAAGGTTCATTGGCAAGTACAGATCTTAAATCCCTTTCAATTACACTGATATAATCTGGCTTAAGTAAATATATATTTCTTTTCTCTTCATTTTTTCTAAGTTCATATTCAAAGTTGGATACTGAAATTACACATGCATTATTTTGCTTCCACATATCTTGATCAGAATAACTAACAACAAAGTCAGCATCCACAACAACTCCTGCTGGCATGACTACTGCACCAGAACTTGTAACAACTTCGGTAGTTTCGTAATGATGAATTTGTGCTAGTTCTTCAGGAGTATATTTTTGATTGAGATATAAATTTAGATCTGCTTGACTGAGGGGCCAATCTTCTTTTATGTTTTGAATATTATTTGTAACTAAAATAATCCAATCATATTTGGCGCTGCCATAGACTCGTTCTGCTATATTATCAGGTCTTTCATCTCCAACAATTGAATACTGATTAAATGCAGTAAAAATACTAGCTACATCATCACGGATCTTGGCACGTTTAAAAATGTTTTTAATCAGCGTATAGTCACCAGATGATGTCCTCTCATTTCTAAGAGATGGATAATATACGTTGGGTAAGTATCTGAAGTAAGACATTAGTAACCTACACTACCTTCTGGGACGTTTGCATATTCATTAGCAAATAGAGGAGTTAGCTCATGGAAAGTTGCTGTAATTAAACTGGTGATTGGTTGAGAATCATCTTCATATGCTGCCCAACCAACTCCATCAGGAGCATAATCAACACGGAAGTCTACAAGAGCACAGAGTTTAAACTGAGGCAATGCCTCATTTCTTTCATTGTTTGCTTTTGTATATTGAACGGCAAACACATTAGGTGTCTCCATGAAGATTGCCGTTTGACTTAAATAAGGTAAACTATTTATTTTAAACCAACGAATCATCTTACGAATTCTCAAAGAATCCTCAGCACTTCTTGGGGAAAGTTTCCAAGCACAATCAAATGATCTTAGTTTAGGTCCTCTGAATAATAACTCAGCATTATTATTTACAACACTACCCGTTGATCTTGCTAGTGCAGCTAAAGGATCAACTTTAAAATCTGGTCCTAAACTAGCAAGAATGTCACGAGTTAAATTGTTTAATACTTGAGTTCTTATTTGTCCACCATCTCCAGCACTTCCATATGCTGATGCCAATGATGCCCAAGCTTCTAAATTTGAAAATTGTTTAAATCCAGATCTTAAAAGAGTCCCCATTCCTGTAGGATCCATTTCATACTTGTTACGAATAGAGCTATAAAGACCGAGTGCTAATGCATTTACAGTATCAATTCCCCACTCAGCACCTACAGCATCTCTTACCGCTAGAGGCATTGGTAAGATAACTTCACCACGTTGATCATAATTTTTTATTAAAGCATTTAATTGTTGATAACTATCAAACTCTTGATTATTTGATACGGTTCCTTCAGTAAACAAACTTCCAGTATTAAAAACACCTTCTAAGAAATCTTGTTGCGGAGGAACATATTTTAATGCTTTGATTCTTATGGTGTCTTGAGAATATTTTACTCCTCCAGATTCAGACTTTACAATCAAATCTGATGGAAACACTATTACACCAGATGTTTTTGGTTGACTTTTACCAACTAATGAATTAATATTTTGTAAATTTCTTCCTTGGAACTCAGCTCCTTTAGATCTTTCTGTGGCGCTAACATTTGCAATTGCTTTATCAAGCTTAGTACTTTCCGAATCAAACTGTGCTTGTGGTGCTAGAATATTATTTGAGTTTGTGTATTCTTTATGAACACCACCAGCAGCTCTAAATTGTTTGTTTAAAGGATCGCTAATTATTAAGCTATTTAATAGTGATGAACTTTGCTGTCTTGTTAAAGTTTCACTTGACGCATTGTTAATAACTGATACAACTTTACCTGATGTGTTTGAATCAGTGTATACCGTATAGTATTGTCCTACTGAATCCCTGACAATAAATTGTTGTGTACCAGATTGTTGTACTGACATTAATTATGCCGCCCAAACTCTACTATTTTTTACTTGTTGATTGTATTTATTGACAAAATACTCGGTTATAAACTCAGCACATCCTTTTACATCTTCATCAGGAACTCTATTGATATCATTGATACCCTGGGGATAATATGAATGAAGACATTTATCTGGCAAAACGTTTGTTGCTTTCAATGCATTCAATGCATATGTTCCACGAATAGATGGATTTAAATAATGAAAGTTTCCACCTAGAATCAAACCACTCTTGGTATCAATACCTAAGATAATAGCTAAAGGAAATCTATCATAGTATGGATAACGATTTGGAAACTTTGCAACGTAATTAAAATAGTATACTTTACCAACTTCCAAACCAAAAGTATCTAGGTTATCACTAACATCATAATTTTTTTGAACAACATTTAACTCTTCAAACAATCTCATTCGATACCAGTCTTGAGTTTGAAACTGACCCTTTAGTTTTCTTTTTATTTCATCTTTGATTACTTCAGACGGTTTCATAATCCAAGATCCTCTTCAGTCAAAATTTTAAATGTCATCATCCTGTCTTCACACCACTCCTTTGCAGCTTCCCATTTAGCAGTGTTCTTTGCATACTCAAAAACACTTTTCTTCCAATACTGTGTCTTTCGTTTTGGATTTTGAACAGGGCCAATAACTTGTTTCTTTGGTTTAATCTCAATCAAATATTTTTTTACAGCCCCAGTTTTTTCTTTGACTTTGATATAGAAATCTACAAAGTATCTGTGATATTTGTTGTCCAATGGAGAGCGATATGGAATTACAATTTCTTCACTTCCCCATTCTAAAATATTTGAATTCTCATCACAGTATTTCATGAAAATTAATTCCCAAGAAGACCTGTAAAATATGTTTGTAGGATCTCCTTTATACTTTTGATAATTTTTGGGAGAAAATTTTCCCTGATAATACATATACATAGTATAGATACCCCAAATATTTAGCTTGTGTCTAGTAATACAAGACTTTATTTTCCAATAGACAGCGTAAAGAATACCTTTTCAAAGGTATCTCTTAATAGTTATTACAAGGTAGCATTTCCATTAAGCGATAGAGCTGCTGGCAATGCTGGATTGGTCAGTTGGTTGCGAGCTGCTGGAATATACGATACATCAGAATCCAATGGCTTAGATCCAATTGAGGCAATTGAATTGTTATGTGCTGGAACAGTTCTTCCTGGTCCTAACTTTAAGACAACGGATACCATTGGAAATAGGCAGGGTGTGATTGAAAAATATCCAATCCTTCGTCAGTATCCAGAACTGACCATGACTTTTTATGTTGATAGTAATCATAAGATTATTAGATTTTTTGAGGAGTGGATTAATTTTATTAATCCACTATATTCAGGTGATGGAATTGTTACATCTTCAGAAGCAGGACAAGATTATCCTGTGGCTGGGAATGAAAATAATTTTATGAAGTTTAGATATCCAAATACTTATTGTCAAAGAATTCTTGTTACCAAATTTGAGAAAGATTTAAACACAACAACAAGAGTTAACGATACAACAATTCAAAGCTACAACAGTGGTTATTTAAGCTATGAATTTATTCAAGCATATCCATCTAACATTATCGTTTCACCTGTAAGTTATCAGGCAAGCGAACTGCTAACTTTTACTGTTAACTTTAACTATAGTAGATATATTATCCGAAGGAATTTAAGTGCTGTTAAACAATATCATGGTGCTATCACAGTTCCTGATGTTCCAACTGGAAATGTACTACAAGGATTTGAAGAATTTTCTGGAGGAACACCATTCGATACCAGTCGTTTAAGTAGAACAATAACAAATGAATATTATAATAATGGAATTATACGCGGGAATACACCATCACAACAAACCCAAGGTCCTGGACAAAGACCTCAAGACGCAACCAATTTTGGTCGTGGTGCTAGCTAATAAATAAATTTAACTGACTTTATAGTATGCCATTACCAGAATATACTGTTCCACAATATGATTTGACTCTTCCTTCAAATAAAAAGAAGATCAAATATAGACCATTTCTTGTCAAGGAGGAAAAGGTTTTAATCATTGCATTAGAATCTAGAAATCCAAAACAAATTACTGAAGCAATTAAACAAGTATTGTCTAATTGTATTCTTACTAAAGGGATTAAAATAGAAGAACTTCCTTCATTTGATATTGAATATTTGTTTTTAAATATTCGTGCTAAGTCTATTGGCGAGTCCATTGAACTTGTAATCACTTGTGGTGATGACGGTGAAACAGAAGTTCCAGTTACATTATTTGTAGATGAAATTCAAGTGCAGTATCCAGAGGGACACACCAATAAAATTGATATGGAAAATGGATATCATTGGCAAATGAAGTATCCATCTTTAAATCAATTCATCGAAAACAATTTTGATGTTTCAGAAAAGTCTTCAGAGAATGTAGAACGATCTGTAAAACTTATTGCATCATGTATGGAAAGTGTTTATAATGATGAAGATTGTTGGATGGCTTCTGATTGTACTGAAAAAGAATTGATTGATTATGTTGAGAAGTTAACACCCAAACAATATAAAAAGATTGAACAGTTCTTTAAGACAATGCCTAAGCTGAGTCATACATTGCAGATAATCAATCCTAACACTGGAAAAGAGAATAGTATCGTTCTGGAGGGCTTAACTGATTTTTTCGGCTAGCCCTAGCCAAAGAAGATCTTGAAACATATTTCAGGATCAACTTTGCGCTAATGCAAGTTCATAAGTATTCTCTTACTGAAATAGAAAATATGATTCCTTGGGAAAGAGAAACCTATCTTGAACTTCTAAAACAATACATAGAAGAAAAGGAAGCAGAAAAACAAAATGGATGAAGAATCCCCAAAGGCTATAGACACTAGTAAGTTTTTTGGTGCTGGGCAGGCAGTGGTTGAAGGAGCTGCTACTCCAGCTGCGAGTGTGCAAAGAACACGAGCTGTCTATTCTGGTGGGGATGATTTATCTAGACTTCTTAGAATTATTAAAACTGAAGTAGATTTAAATGATGAAGAGGAAGAACTAAAAGAAGATCCAGAAAAGATAAGATTGCAGTCGTTAGTTGATGGGCTAACTGGTAGAGTTGACTTATTAACCTCACAACTTTCGGGGTTGTTTTCTTTAATACTTGGTGATATAAAAGGCAGAGATATTGAAGCAAGGCAAGCAGTTAAAGCTGAGCAACAAAGAAGTTCTGAGATTTCTAAAGCTACTAAACTTCAAGCATTACAAGCAACAACACAAGATATAATTCAAGCAGCTGACGAAAGGAGTCAGCAGCGCCAGAGTGAAATGGAACAAGAGCGTCAAATGGGTACGCTAATTTCAGCTTTGGGTTTTGGTGTTGGAATGTCTGCAATGATGCAAGGACAAAATGAAGAGGATTTAAATCAATATGTTGGTGGAGAACCTATTTCAAATCCAGTACGAGCACAAGAAATTTATCATTATTTAATTTCAAAAGGCATTAGTCATACACACGCGGTTGGGATATTAAACAATATTGAACATGAATCTGGATTTGATTCTGGTGCAATGGGAGATTATGAAAATGGAAAACCAAATTCTTTTGGATTGTTTCAATTTAATTTGGGTGGCGGACGTGCCCAAACAATGTTTAAATCTGTAGGTACAGATTGGGCAAAAGATTGGAAGGGGCAAGTTGATTATGCGTTGTCTGAATCTGCAATGAAAACATATTTGAAAAAATCTTTTGCGTCACCAGCAGAGGCATCAAAAGATTTTACAATAAATTTTGAAAACCCTGCAAATAAAGAAGAAAAAGCATTAGATAGATTGAATACAATTAATACCTTTGATAAATTCAAAGATCTTGGTAATCAATCAAGTAAGGTAAAAGGAAAGGGAGCAACTGGTGATCCTCCTCAAGTAGCACAAATATCCTCCCCAGGAACTATGATTAGTGCTCAACAAGAGAAACTTAATGCTGAAGTTTTGGCACAAGATACTGGAGGTAAAAATATGTCACCACAAATAGCATTGTTAAATGCTCCTACCAAATCACCAACAATTCCTGAAGGAACTGGAGGAGCACCAACAACAGCTCATGCATCGGCTCCTATTCTTCCAGCAACAAATCCTAAAGATCCTTATCCAATTGCAACAGCAATTAATCTTAACGCTGTTAAGCAAGCATAGATATGGCAAAAATAACTGCTGAAACTATTAGTAAAGATATTGATATTGTAAAAGATAGAGTGCAAGATATTACTGTCTTTATTGATAAAACTAAGTATGATTATATTAAAACATCTAAATTAATTAAAAGTAACTTATCGTTATTAAAACAATTAAAAAATCGTTCTCGTGAACTTGAAAAAGAATTACAAAGAAATGATCAAATACAAAAAACTGATCTCCAAAGAATAGATGAAAGAAAAAAAATAGAGGAGAGACAAAAAGTAGAAGTTGCTCAAGAAACAAGTTTTAATAAAATAATTCTTCAAGCATTTTTAGGTGCTGGTGTTGGGGGAATGGTAATTAGTGAAGAAGTTCAAGAACAACAGGAAAGTAAACCAGATGGCTCAAATGGAAGATTAAAATCAGATCAGTTACGAGATGTTGGTGATGGTTTTAAATTGTGGGCTCCAGCAGCAGAGTCTTATTTGCAAATGAAAGCCGCCGCCGCCAGAAATAGAGTATACTTTAAATTATCAAGTGCTTATAGAACTTATGAGGAGCAGGCAAAGTTAGAAGAAGAACTTGGAACATGGAGTCCAACAAATCCAGGAGCTGCACCACCAGGAACTTCTGCACATGGTTGGGGAATTGCAATTGATATTAGTTCACCAGGAGCACAGCAATGGATCCGAAGATATGGTGGGCAGTACGGTTGGTATTCAACAGTATCAAATGAACCATGGCATTTTGAATGGAAAGGGAGTGCAATTAATACACCTCAAAGTAAAGTTGAACCAGTAATTAAGAAAAACAATAATCAAAACACTAATCTTGTTTCATATAATCCAGAACAAGAACCTGAATCTTTATTATTGGCACTGGTTGCTCCACCAGATGATCCTAGTATCTCACCACCAGTGAAGCAAAATGAACCTACGACACCTCCAAATCTATCACTAAATAAGATTACGGCTAACCCTTTCTTCATCACCCCCACTGGTTAATGTCTGCAGAAAATAGTTTTGAATATGGCAGCTTTAAAATAAAACCTCTTAAATCAAGTTCTAATTTAAAGGAAATTGATTTAGGCGCAAAGTCTATTGCGAGTTTTTCTTTTTATGAAAATGTATTATCACCAGGGATTACGGCAAGAATTAGTTTTGCTATAATTGATATTAGTAAAAGTTCTGGACTTGAATTATATGGTGGAGAAGAATTATTAGGATCAATTAATGTCCCAGATTTCCAAGGTGGAGAGATTAATTTTTCTACACCAGGAAAAGGTTTAAGAATCCGAACAATCCAATCTTTAAGAGAATCGACAAAGAGTGTTTATAATTTAGAGTTAACGAGTTATGAAACTCTAATGAATGAAATTGTTAGAGTTCCAAATCGTTTTGATGGTAATGTAGGAGTCAGTGCAGAGAAAATATTTCGCCAGTTAAAAAGCAATAAAACAATTGTAACTGAGAAGAGTTCTAATAATTATTCTTTTGTGGGAAATAATAAAAGACCATTTGATTTACTCAACTTTTTATGTCCCAAAGCTGTAGCGCCTGACAAAAAATCACCAGGATATTTTTTCTTTGAGACACAAGATGGATATGTATTTAAAAGTATTAACACACTATTAAAAGGTGGAACTAATGTTCCAATCTATACTCAGGAAGATGTTGCAAATGCAAATCGTGTTGCTAACAAATACAGGATATTGAATTCTTATATTGAAAAGAACAATGATGTATTGAATTCATTGCGTTTGGGAATGTATGCAAACAAAAGTTTGTTTTACAATCTGTATACAAACGAACCTAAGTTTGTTGACTTTCAATTAAAACAGAAGTATAATGGTGAGATTGTAACCTCATCAGGTAATCTTACAGATACATATCCACCATTGCCAGGGAACATGCAAGACTTCCCATCTAGATATTTTGTTAGAACTTTAGATGTTGGTGCATTAGACAAGACTGGAAAGTTAAGCAAAGATTCTTTGTATCCAGATCTACCTAAATATCAAGCAGAAGCTGTTGTCAGATACAATCTTTTATTCTCTCAGATATTAAAAATTACTATCCCTTGCAATCCTTCGTTAAGAGCAGGTCAAATTATAGAGTGTAGAATACCTGAGACAGCTTCCCAAATGCAAAATAAAAACTATGAATCAATTAGTTCTGGTCGCTATATGATAACGGCATTACACCATGCGTTTTCTGGGAAGGATTGTTACACTGCGCTTGAATTGGTTAAAGATTCATATGACATTAAAACGCAATTAGCATAAAATGGAAAACATTCAACAACACATCCAAAAGGATAAAGAAATTTTAAGTGATCCTACAGTGTCACCACAAATGCGCCGTCATATTGAGGGTGAATTAGAAGATCTTAACAAGTATCATGAGCGTCATCCTGAAGATGATCACGATCCAACCCCATTAGAATTATTTTGTGACGCTAATCCTAATGCCTTAGAGTGTAAAGTATACGAAGACTAATGTTTCTTGATCAATCATCCAACCAACTAATTAGAACACACTACCTTGGAAGGGATGGTTTCGTGTGGTGGCTTGGTGTTGTTGTTTTACCTACCACTGGCAAGTGGTCTGGTCAAGACATCATCAACGGCAAAAAACCACCAGAATATTATAACAGAGTAAAAGTAAGAATATTTGGTTACCATATTAAAGAAGGTGGTCAGCTACCAGATGCTGATTTACCCTGGGCACACGTATTAGTTCCACCTGGAGTTGCCAATGGTGTGTTGTCTCAAGGTGATTCTCATGAGTATCAAGGTGGAGAAACTGTATTTGGTTTCTTCCTAGATGGCGATGATGGACAGCAACCAGTTATCATTGGATCTTTATATAAAGGATCTAACATTAGTGACTTAATTACATCTGCACAAGTAGCATCTAAAAATAGTTCTGAATTTTTACCAGTATCTCCTGGAGAATTAGGTGCTCATCAAATTCCAGTTCCACCTGCTAATGGTGGGCAGAATGTGGGGACTGGCGTAGGTAATCCTGCTAACGTCGGTGTTTCCACGAGCGTATCTAAGTCTGGTATAGAAAAAATCTCCAGAACCACCGATAAAAATGTTGACCAGGCAGCAGGAAGTTTTGCCAAGAGGAGTGATATTAAATCTAATCCACCTAATCCATGTAAGTCAGATAAGATTTCTAAGATTACAGATAAGTTGGAAGATTTCCTAGCAAGATTAGAAGGCTATCAGGCTTATGCAAATCTTTATGTTGGTGGTATTGCAAATAAGTTAGGCAACATTGAAAGTGAAATTAGAGAAACAGGAATGGAGATTGCCTCTCTGTTTACTGACATGGTTAAGCTTGGAATGAAATGGTTGTTTGATGAGTATTCCAAAAAAATGGATAACTTGATTGCAGATCTATTTCCAAAACCAAAACAAAATGCTGCTGGACAAGTTATAAGAACATACATGTCCACAATATATTGTTTGTTTAAAAAGTTTATCAAAAAAATATTTACTTATGTTGTCAATCAGTTGAAGTCTTTGGTTGGTCAAGTCTTAGGAACTGCAACTTGTTTAGTAGAAAACTTTGTCGGACAAATGCTAAACAGCATGTTCAATTCTTTGGCGGATGCAGTTGGCCCTACACTTCAACAGTTAAGTAACTTCTTAGGTGGAGCACTTGGTAACGCAAATGATATTCTTGCTAAAGCAATGAATGTTGTTGGGTTTATTAAAAATCTATTTAATTGTGAAGCAAGAAACTGCACACCCCCACAGAGCTATACCACTAGATATGGCCCCTCACAAAAACAAATTGATAACTTCAACAAGATATTAAAGCAAGCAGGTGTTGGTGGTCTTAAGAATTTGAAGAGTGATCTTTATAAGGATCTTGGGCTTGAGGATGTTGACTTAAGCTTTGGAAGCTGCACTCCAGATGTTTTAAGATGCGGGCCTCCATCAATTGCAATCTTAGGCGGCGGTGGTAATGGTGCATCAGCAACTGCAATTGTAAACAATCTTGGGCAAGTTATTGGTGCTAATATTCTTAATGGTGGCGGTGGTTATTTTGAACCTCCTTATGTTTCGTTTATTGATTCATGTAATAATGGACAAAATGCTAGAGGAAGAGCGATTATTAATGGTGGGCAGGTAACGAGTATTGTTATTGATGAACCTGGATCTGGTTATTTAAATACTCAAACCGTACAAACCTATGGATCGGAGCCTGCACCTGCACCTTCTGATGGCAGTACAGATGCTAACGCTAATTCTTATGTAACACAATTCAATGGTATTAATGTAGATAATATTGGTGTTGGTTATGGTGAGGATACTTCAATCGTAGTTATTCCTGGTGATAATGATATTGGTCTAGTCACCTTACCTGAGTTCCAAATTACTTATGGGCCTAATGGATCTATTTTAAACATTGATGTTGTTGCACCTGGATCAGGATTTACTGAACTGCCAGAATTATTACTAGTAAGTTTAACTGGAGCTGGTGCAAAGGTCAAACCAACCTTTGATTTTATTGAGGTAAATAAAGAAGATGCTGGTGCATTAGGAGTTGGAAGAGTGATTCAAGTTGTTGATTGTGTACAGAGATGAGTAAAGTAAAAACTACTATAAAGAAACGCTATAGAATAGACAGTGGAAACACTATGCCTATTCATGGCAAGGTAAATTATGCGTTGATCTGTGAAAATGGTGATGGTGAAATTTACGGGATGGATGATGGCAGAAATGTTAAAGTTGTCAGTGGTGTTTCTGTCGAAGTTGTTGGCACAGAGCTGCAAGCCAATGCTGATGCCAAACAACCACACATTCCAGCTAAATGGATTTGTGCTAAGAAAGGTGATGTAGTTATTGAAGCTCCACAAGGTACATTATACCTGTCTGGTAGAAATGTAGTCATCTCTGCATCAGGTCCCGAAACGGAAGATCAATCAAATGGAAACGTAGATATACTTGCAACAAATGATATTAATATATCGTCTTATGATACAATTAAAATCTCAGGTACAAACGTAACAATGAATGCAAGTCTTGCAATGGACATTGCAGGAAAAACATTCTTAAATATAGCAGGGAGCATGTCAACTGGCGGTTCAACTTTAGATTTATCTAAAGGAATACTTGGAGCCACTGGAACATTATTAAAAAGTTTAACTGGAATCGGATAACATTATGAATTTTCCTTCGATAGCAGCAGAAAATACATTACATGTTGGACTTTCAGATCCAACTTTTATTCCTAAGAATCCTACAGTTCTTCCAGGTCTTGCAACCATCAACGGGCCTTTGATTGTTGGTGGAACTTTGATTGATGGAATTATGGGGCCTGCATTCCCTAAGACTGCAGTTGTCAATATTATCCCGTCAACCAACACACCAGGAGGAGCTGCATTAAAAATCAGCGCCTTAGGTGATGGAGTTGCTCCGTTTCCTGGAATTGGTTTGCAAGCCAGTGCCATCAATCACAACATCTTAGCTACAACAGCAACAACATTAACAAGTCCTTTAACAACAATCAAAGGAAGTCTTGTTGACGTTCTTGCTCCAACTTACATTAAGACTTTATTGAATGTTAATGGCGTAGCTTTTGTTGAGAAGTTTGCAACCTTTAAGGATGCAATTTTTACAGGCACAATTACTTCCAATGGTGCAATTACCGCTAACGCTAGAATTACAGCCAACACTGGTATTACAATTACTGGACTTGGTGATGTAACAACAGAAGTTAACCAGGCAAAAGCATTACCAGCAAAACCATTTGATATTCCACACCCATCAAAACCAAATCATCGTCTTAGACATGTTGCAATTGAGGGGCCAGAGATTGCTGTATTTTATAGGGGAAGACTTGACGGTGAACATATCATTTATCTTCCTGAGTATTGGAAAGATCTTGTAGATGAAAATTCTATCACAGTTCAATTAACAGCATGGAAACACGCAGATCCTACATTACATGTTAAAAATATTACTACAGAAAAAATTGTGATTGGATCGGAAAAACTGACAAAAGTTTATTGTCATTATACAGTATTTGCTGAAAGAAAAGATCTAGATAAATTAGTAGTAGAGTATGAAGGCACTTCATTTAAAGATTATCCAGGACAAGACTTTATAGGTATTAATAATGGCAACTGAAAAATCAAAACGTGTAATTAAATATTTAAACGATAGAATTGGCGAGAATGCAGATGCCGCAAGTGCAATCACACCCCTCATTGCGCCAACGGAAGATAGGATTGATGATTTCTTGCCATCTATTCAAGCGTTTGATAATCAAATCATTTCTATCACTGCACAAATTGTTGCAAAACAACAGCAAATTATAAGTATTGGATCTACTGCACAAAATGTAGTAGGATGTGGAACCACAACAACTACAACTGTCAATCGAGATGTTGCACAAGCAAACACTTGGAATATAAACACAGCATCTTATAATGGTGATCAACCTTACGGGAACATAACGAGTAATACATTATCGTCTGCAACCAGTGGCATTGGATCTTTCAATGTTTATTCAAATAATGGCGGAGCTTCTTTAGGAACTTATTATTCTCTTACAGGGCCTGGTTATTTGACAGGTACAAATGGTATTACAACTGCCACACCTACAGCGGGGGATAATGCAACTTGTACTGCATGTAAAGCTGCCATTGCAACTTTAGAAAGCGAAATCACTACATTAAGATCGCAAGTGTCTACATTAATTACAACTGCAAATACTTTAAAGTCGGAAAGAACTGAATCAGAAGTTAGAAGATATAGTTTAAGAAAAGGCATAGAAAGAATGCAAGCGGACAGTACTAGAATGAGTTCTATTCTCACTATCTTGACAGATCCAACCAATGATGCTATAATATAAGAGTCCGTGTGAAGGAAGTTGCTGGAGGAGAGAAATCTCCTCCTCACCAATTTTGAAACTTTATGAGACCAGAAACTAGACAAGCAATGGAAATGCTGTTCCATGCAAAATGGAACCTACCAAAAGCAGCAGTACATGCTAGATTGACTAACAAAGAAATGAAAATTACTTTTAACGAGTATTGTAATTTCCATCCCCCGACTTATGGGGTTGACAACCAAGAGATAGCCTGATAGACTACTCTTGTTCATGGGGCGGTGGTGGAATCGGTAGACACACCAGACTTAAAATCTGTTGGGCTTATGCCCGTGGGAGTTCAAGTCTCCCTCGCCCTACCTAAACCAAAATTCACTTTTGGTTACAAAAAAGGTCGGAAAAAATTCCCGCCAAAAAAATGCCAAAAAGGTTTTTTGGTATCTAAATAAACAAAAGAAAGGAACGTCAATGAAATATCGTATTGACGCTAGATATGTCTGGTACAACAAGGGAATGCAAATTGTCTTTATGTACTTTATAGAAGGAATTCCTTTCACTTTTGACGAACTTCCAGAAGAATCAATTTATGATCTGGAACTAATAGAAGTGGCAGACAAAGAAAGAAGGTACGAACCAGAGGATCTATACAGAACATCATTCTATTTGATTGATGAGCAATGTCATCCAATGTTGTTTGAATTGGAACTGGAAAATCCAGAAATGTTGCCACAAGATTAACGCCTCTGTAGCTCAGTGGTAGAGCAATGGTTTTGTAAACCATTGGTCGCTGGTTCAAATCCAGTCGGGGGCTTAGCACTATAAAGTGCCTTTCGGGGAATTAACTCAGTTGGTAGAGTGGCAGCTTTGCAAGCTGCAAGTCAGGGGTTCAAGTCCCCTATTCTCCATGATATAAATAAACCATAATAGCTCCTTTATGGTTATATTTCCATGCCTTTAAGCAGATTAGAAAATTTCTTAAAGAACACTGATGGTAACATTTTATACGTCAATCCATCAGATTTAGACGCAACCGATAGTATTGAAAACCAAGGTAATTCGTTAACCAGACCTTTCAAAACTATTCAAAGAGCGTTAATTGAAGCAGCAAGATTTTCGTATAATATTGGTCAAAATAACGATAAATTTGACAAAACCACAGTTTTAGTTTATCCAGGTACTTATAATGTTGACAACAGACCTGGATTGTCTGTTGCAAATGTTGGTGGTAATGTTCAGTATAGAGATATTAATGGAAATTCATCATCTTTAACTGAGTTAACAAATACCTCTAATTATGATATTGAAGATCCTGCTAACGTTCTTTATAAGTTTAACTCTACTACTGGTGGTGTAATTGTTCCAAGAGGAACTTCAATTGTTGGTTTAGATCTTCGTAAAACAAAAATCAGACCAAAGTTTGTTCCTGATCCAACAAATGCAGGAATTACCAGCACAGCGATGTTCAAGCTGACTGGTGGATGTTATTTTTGGCAATTCTCTGCTTTTGACGGGGACTTAAACAGTTCGGTTTATTATGATTACAACAACAACTCTAAAACACCTACTTTTTCTCACCATAAATTAGCAGTATTTGAATATGCTGACGGTGTAAATGGTGTTGGCGTTGGAACTTCATCTGCTTTATCTGATTTGCAGATGTATTATTATAAAGTTGCTCAAGCCTACGGCGATAGTTCGGGTAGAGCAATTGGTGATTTCCCATCAACATTAGATTTTGAACCAAATACTCCAGAATTTAAAATTGTTGGCGCTGTTAATGCAAATGACATTGGCATCTCTAGTGCAGCAGCAGTAGGAAACCTTGTAACTGTTGATACTGCAATAGAACATGGTTTGAACATTGATGATTCTGTTAGAATTAGCGGATTCACTTCTACAGTCTTTAATGGATCTTATTATGTTGTTGGTGTATCTAGTGCCAAAAGATTCCAGTACAAAGCAAGTGCAACTCCAGGAGCTTTAAACCCATCATTAACTGGTGGAGAAACTCTCATTATTGAACCCGATAGCGTAAGTGGTGCTTCTCCATATATTTTCAACTGCAGCTTGAGATCAGCTTACGGTATGAGCGGTCTTAATGCTGATGGTGCAAGTGCAACAGGATTTAAGTCTATTGTTGTCGCACAATTTACTGGTATTGGTCTACAAAAAGATGATGATGCATTTGTAATTTACGATAAGACAACAGGACAATATCAAGATAATAATACAACTTCAAATGCAAACAAGCCTTTACACTTAAATTCAAAGGCGATTTATAAACCAGCATATAATAACTATCATATTCGTGCTGCTAACGGAGCATTTATCCAGTGCGTTTCAATCTTTGCGATTGGATTTGCTAATCATTTCTTAGCAGAGTCTGGTGGTGATATGTCAATTACCAACTCCAACTCTAACTTTGGTGCAAAATCTTTAGTATCTAGAGGTTATCAACTTCAGGCATTTGATCGTGATGATGTTGGTTATATCACTCACATTATTCCACCAAAAGAAATTGATAGAGCTGAAGATAGCGTAAGTTGGGTGTCTTTAGATGTTGGGCTATCAACATCAACAGCTGGTGTTGGTACAACTTCTAGATTATATCTTTATGATTTCACTGACCCCGACAATCCACCACCAAACATTCTAAGCTCGTATCGAATCGGTGCTAAGTCAGGAGAAGTTTTAAAAGTAGTTGTTTCTACGGCTTCTTCAGAAGTAACTGTATCATCACCAATTTTGATGCAGGTTCCATCTGAAGAGAGCACTGTATCGGCAGAAAAATCATATAACGTAATTCGTGTTGGTGCTGCTAACAGCATTACATCAAACACTACATTCAATCTTGAAACAAACCATCAATTATTTACTGGGGAATCTGTAAGAGTATTCAGCGACAATGCTGCAATGCCAGATGGTTTATTGGCGGATACAATTTATTATGCAATTATTAGCGGGTTATCGGCAAATCAAGTACAACTTGCAAAGAGTTTTAACGATGCAATTACTGGAACACCAGTTCCTGTAACATTATCTAATACTTCTGGCGGTCTTCTTAAAATTGTAAGTAGAGTATCTGATAAGATTCCTGGTGATTTTGGTCACCCAATTCAATATGATACTACAAGGAAAAATTGGTATGTTGTTGGTGCTGCGACAACTTCACAAAATACAATTTATCCAGCATTTATTCAATACAAATCATCTTTAACAGATGCTAGCTCCAAGTCTTATATCACCCGCCAATCTGACACTAGAGCTGTAGAAGATAGAATCTATAGATTTAGATATGTCATTCCAAAAGAGTATGGCACAACTGCGGCAAATGCTAAACCACCTTCAATTGGTTTTGTCATTCAAGAAAGTAAAACAGTTGGAGTTGCAAATGCTGCTGAATTTGCTTCCGTAACTGACCCAACAGATCAAAGAAATCTTAGAATCATTCATAGCGTTGTTCATAATCAATCTGCTGGTATTTGTACCGTTGTTACAGAAAGACCACATGGTTTAAACGTTAGTGATAGAGTAAAAATTAATAAAATTAAGAGTGTAAACAACCCTGTTGGTGCTGCTAATTCTGGATTTAATGGTGTATTCCCAATTGTAGGAATTACCAGCAGCAAAGGATTTACTATCAATCTTTCTTCAAATCCTGGTGCTTATATCAATGTTTCATCCAGCCGCGATGAAAATCTACCAACAGTTTCCAGAGACGCATACAGAAACACATATACAATTTATAGAATTAACACAGTTCAAGATCAAGACTTTAACAAAGCAGATGGTATTTACCACCTAACTTGTTTACTTAATAATGTTTCTCCAAATGATGCTTATTTCAATGGGGATGAGTATCCACAAAACATTGCAAACCTATATCCAACAAGAGATAGAGACAATTTTGATACTGATCCAGTTGCTGCAGTTAGCTATGCATCCAATGAAAAACTAGGCAAGGTTCAGGTAAACGATAGAGAAAATAGCATTACTAAAGAAGTTGTAGATACTTTCTTTAAGGATAATAGAGTTGGCGTTGCTATTACAAATGCAATCCATACTTCTGGAGTAACTACTTATTATACTGATGTACAGCATAACTTAAATTCTATTAGAAGACTTTCTATTAGTGGTTTTGGTACAAACTATGGATATAGTGGAATTGCAACAGTTCTTTACAACGCATCATTAATTGGCATCGGTATTACTGGTGAAGGCGCTACTGCTAACATTTCAGTTAGTGCTGCGGGTACTGTTAATGGCGTAACTCTGGTTGATGGTGGTTCTGGTTACGGTATTGGTGTAACCATGGCTGTTGTAGGTGTTACAACTCGTGCTGGTTGGCAGCAAGCTATTGTTAGAGTTGAAGAACTTAACAATAATGTTGGAGATTGTATTCAAGTTGTTGGTGTTGGTACAACAGGAAATAGATTCTATAGCGGATATAATGGTTTATTCAGAATCTCTGGTATCACTAGCACCAGATCTGTAACTGTAACTTCCTCAGTAAATCCTGGTATTTACACTAGCGCAAATACTGGATTCTTATATCTCTCGGATGAAACTAAGGGAATCACCGATATTCAATATACAGATACAACCACTGGCATTGCAACTGTAATTACATCACAGTCTCATGGTCTTGCAGTTGGTAATAAGTTTACGATTGTTGGATCAGCACAAACGGTTTACAATGGAACCTTCACATTAAAAGAAAGACTAGGAATTACTAGCTTTACTTTCTATGTTGGTGCTGGATTTAATACAGCTGCATTTACTGGAGGAAGTGTATTCCTACTTAGAAATGCAATCGCATCTCAGAATGAAAATACTAGCCAAATTAATGAAAAACTTGGCGGTAGAATGATTCCATTCTATGCAGGCATCGGTACAATTTCTTCTGCTGGTCTAACCACAACTGCTAGCACAATTACATTAGCAAGCATTGTTGGATTTAGTACTGGCGATTATGTTCAGGTTGACCATGAGATTATGAGAATCTCAGGCGGTATCAGCACTGCAACTAATGCTGCAAATATTCTTAGAGGACAGTTTGGCACAAAGGCAGAATCTCATGATGCTAACTCTACATTAAGAAGAATCAGAGTAGTTCCAACTGAACTAAGAAGACATAGTATTCTTCGTGCATCTGGTCATACATTTGAATATGTTGGTTTTGGTCATGGTAACTATTCTGTTGCTTTACCACAAAGACAAAATAGAAACCTTACTAGAGAAGATCAACTATTAACACAATCTATTTCACAAAATGGTGGTACAGTAGCTTATACTGGTACGAATGATACTGGTGAGTTCTACATCGGTAATAAGATTATTGATCCTGTTAGCGGTGAGGAAGTTTCTGTCAACATTCCTACTCAAACATTTGTTGGTGAAGCAGATTCTAGCCTTTCAGTAAGTTATGATGATGTTACGATTGCTAATACTCTACAAGTTAATGGTGGTAGTGGAAACGTACAATCCTCCGAATTCAGAGGTCCTTTAAACTTCTATAATAAAGTAACTTCAAACGCTGCGTCTGGTATTGAAGCAATTCAATTCTTAATGAAGGGAACTGCAGCACAAACTAGATCTCTGACCGTTGGAATTTCTACACCAGCTTACAGTGGAACTCAGGGTGATGTTGTATTCAGTTCTTCATCTACTACAGGTGGTTATCTTGGTTGGGTAAACGTTGGCGCTAGCAATTGGAAGAGATTTGGTTTAGTTAGCCAAGAAAGTAATTTAACCGTAATTACACCAGATAAGATTGGTATCAATACAACAACTCCAAGAGATGTTCTTGATATTAGAAATGGTGGTGCTATTGTTCAGCAACTTAGAGTTACAGGCATTGTTACCTTTGATAACGGTGGTCTCTTTAATGACATTACATTTGGTACAATTGATTGTTTAGGTGTTTCTACATTCCGTGGCAACATTGAACAAACTGTTGGCGTTGCAACGTTCCCCAACTTAAGAACTGCTGGTATTGGTCTTACCAACCTTAATGTAACTGGTATTGCAACTTACAGCGGTACTGCAAATAACATTCAGCAAACAGCTGGCACTGCAGCATTAAATAGACTTACTGTTGCTGGAGTTTCTACATTCACTGGCAACGTTGTAGCTGATACTCTCAATCCAACTACATTAAATGTCAGTGGTATTTCTACTTTACCATTCCTCAACAATACAAACACAGTACACACTGGAATTGCTACATTTAATTCTGCTTTAAACAACATTAATCAAACTGCTGGTACAGCAGTATTGAACAGATTAACTGTCGCTGGTATTTCGACATTTACTGGTCAGTTAAATGCTGGTACTGTAAATGCAACACAATACAATGGAACTCTTCAGTACAGTATTGGTGTTTCTGGTGCTTTAACAATCACAAATAGCACTGCTTTCAATAATACTGAAAGTAAGACAATTAATCTCAATTCATCATCAGCAAATACTGCTAACTATGTTGTTCAACGTGATGCATCAGGAAACTTTAGTGCTGGAACAATTACTGCATCTTCATTTAGCGGTCCTCTTAGTGGTAACGTAACTGGTAACGTAACTGGTAATGTGAGTGGAAACTCTACAACTGCAACTACATCAACAAATGTTGTTGGAGCTGCAAATAGAATTCTTTTTAACAATGCTACAAATACTACAACAACATCATCTAACTTAGCATTTGATGGAACAAATCTTTCTGTTGCAGGTGATATTACAGCATTTGCATCTGATATTAGACTTAAAACAAACATTGAACCAATTGAAAACGCTCTTGATAAAGTTTGCAAACTTCATGGCTTTACTTATCAATTCAATGATCTTGCTTATGCTTTAGGATTTACTACCGAACAAAGAATTGCTGGTGTATCTGCACAAGACGTACAAGCAGTTCTTCCAGAGGCTGCTAAGCCAGCTCCTGCAAATCCTGATTACTTGACAGTTCAATACGAAAAACTTGTTCCTCTTCTTATTGAAGCAATTAAAGAATTGTCTAATAGATTAGATAAACTAGAAAATAAGTAATCTAAAAACATGACCGTACAAATCACCACAAATCCAGTTAGATCTTCAGGATCAGTTTCTTTTAGTGAATTTAGAAGTAAAATAAAAGAAACTGGTTCTGGATCAGTGTCAATGAGTGAAATGTATAGGAATGGAACTTATGTTCCTACTGCATCGACAAATGGTTCTGTTCCTACTAGCGGAACCATTTCTGCTAGCAATATGTATGGTGTTAATGTTGCAATTATAGCTAATGTTACAAACGTAGAAGAAAATTTAAATGCTAGCACAAGTTTATTTGGTGTAGATTATACCACCGCAATTAGAAAAACTATCAATGTAAATGGCTCTATCATCTCACAAAATTCAAATCCAGCATTAACTATTCCAGCGAGTGCTGGTTCTAATATTAGAATTCAATTAACATCTGGAGGTATTTTTGGTCATCGCGCAACTTCTGTTGGCACTGGGGGTGGTGGAAATGGAGGAACTGGAGGTAATGGAAGTTCTGGCAATTTAGCATTAAGAACATTTTCAAATATTCAAATTGTAGGAACTGGTGCTGGAATTTATGGTGGCGGAGGTTCTGGAGGTGGTGGTGGTGGTGGTGGTCAAGAAGGTGGTGGAGGTAGAAATAAACGAGGTTTTTCTTGTGATTTTGCTGGTTGGCAATATTGTGAGTCTTGCGATAGCGGTGTTGGCGGGGGTAGTGATAGTGGAGGATCTGGCGGAAATGGTGGCGTAGGTCAGGGATATAGCTGGAACGGCTCAACACTTACCTTAGTGACAGCTGCAGGCGGGGATGCTGGGGTTAATCCAGGCAACGGAGGCGGTGCTGGAGGTAATGGAGGCTCTGGTGGAGGCTGGGGATCTGCAGGAGCACGGGGTAATGATGGGAGTGCTGGCGGTCAAGGTCCTGGAGGAAACTGTCAAGGTGGCGGCGGCGGCAGCGGAGGAGGCTCAGGTGGCTCTGCTGGAGGCGGCGGCGGATCTATTGAGGGTTATAATAGAGTTGTTTCTATTGAAAGCACAGCAGTTTTAGCTGGAGCTACAAGTAATAATTAAAATACTCCATATGAGGCTAGAACTTCTAGTCTTATACGATCTTGTTTGATTATTTTTAAAGAAATATGTCCAAATTTTCTACGATCAGATTCCCAATTTTTTAATTCTTCAACTACGGTAGAGTTTAATAATTCTATATTTTTTAAATGATCTAATGTAAAATAAAATATATCATTTCTTGCATCATGCACCATAGGATAAATCATAATTTCAAATTCTTGAAATTGATTTTTTGAATGTAACAATCTATAATTTAATTTTAAATTTTCTTTTGCCAATATTGGCTGCAATTTATGAATGATTTCATTTAAATCAAACTTATCTTGATTTGTTTCTATAATTTTATACAACTCACATAATTGTTCGATTATATTTTTGTCACGATCAAATTGAGCATCTGGATACTCGTGGCAAATTAAACGATTATAGGACTTATTTGTACTAAAATAAAGACCATTTAAATAATTATCACTTTCTCCATCAAAACAATTGAGGGAAGAATCTAAAAATCTTTTATAATATGCACTCCAAGCATCAAATACCAATTTAACTTCTTTTCTGTTGGTTAAATCTTCATCATAACTATTTTCTAAATTTAAAGTATTAAAGCTATATCCTTTTTCTATTTGAACTTTATTTTCATATACATCTAATACTGTCTGAGACTTTTTTTGAAATACTTCACTGTGCAATGCTGAGACATCAAAGTGTCCGTTGTCTGGAAAAGTTATAAAAACAATCTTGTGAGTGTTATTTGTTAAATTATTTTCAAGTAAAATGGCAGATGGAGCATTTTGCAATTCTTCTAATGCTCTAACTTCATCTACAATTTCATTGTTTATCAATGTATTGTATTGATTAGTCTCTAAACTGGATATGAAACTGTCTACAAACATCTTATAAATCTATGACTGTGTAATATTTAGTTTAGGAACCCAACCAAACCAATTCTCTTAGTGTCTTGATACCATTCTTTTTCAATGTATGCACTGTGTAGAATATATGATGGATATACTATTAGTCGGTTATACTTCATCTCTACTTGATGAATTAATTCCCATTCCGAATCATCAATTTGTCTAGAATCTAAAATTGTGTTATAATTGTTTTGATTTATTTCATTAAAATAATCTTTAAATTTTAAATATGATTCTGTTTCTTTGAAATTTGGATCTAAGTATTCTACATTAACTTCTAATCCAGATTTTTTATGACGATAAAAGTTTGTGCCACCACAACAATCTTCAGGATTGTTTAAATAAATTTGAAATGCACATAGCGATTGATCAACATGTGGAAGAATAGAAGTATATTTACAAGGCATTCCACCTTCAAATAAATTAAATTGTAAACTTATTTTGTTACTGTGAAAAAAATCAAAATAATTGTCGCTTAGATATGTTGCTGTCGTTGTAATTTGATTGAATTTTAAATTAGTAATTGAAATCCAACCAGGGCTGCCATTTTTATTATTTACTTCCTTTTCAAATAATTGCTGGCTAGCAATTTCCTGTAAAGCTTCAGGATTTTTAAGAAAATTATCTATTGTTAAGATCTTATGATTGGTATTTGGGATAGTAGATATTTCTAACTCTAAATTATCACTAATATGGATCAAGTCAGTATCAACAAAATTAAAATTCATGTTAAAATGCTCGTTTAACTATATAGAGCCAAAGTTACTGTAAGATAAATAAGTCATAGTATAGTGACAGTACATACTGTCCTACGGTATATACCACGGAGAAATAAGGCACATGTCCACGCCAATCAGAATTAAAAGATCTGCAGTACCTGGCAAAATCCCTACAACCAGTGATCTTCAATTAGGCGAATTAGCGATTAATACATATGATGGTAAAGCCTACTTAAAAAAAGACGTAAGTGGTGTTGAAACTGTTATTAACGTTGGCGGTGGATATCCTGGTCAAACCTATTATGTAACAAAAACTGGATTAGATACAAACGACGGTCAAAATATTTCAGCAGCATTTGCAACTGTTAAAAAAGCGTTAACAGTTGCAACAGCCAACGATACAATTTTAATTGGTTCTGGTACTTTTACCGAAATCTTCCCATTAACCGTACCACAAGGGGTTACTGTACGCGGTAATGGTTTAAGATCTACATTTATCCAACCAACATCAGGAACAGAAAGATTAGACTGTTTCTTGTTAAATGGCGAAACTACGATTCAAGATCTTTCTATTGGTAATTTTTATTATAACTCTTCTGCAGATACTGGATACGGTTTCAGATTTGCTTCTAACATGGTTACAACCACTAGAAGCCCTTATGCAGAAAGAGTCACTGTTTTAAACCGAGGATCGACACAAACAGCTTCTGATCCTTATGGATTTGATACGGTAGATAACTATCCAACAACAAAGATTGCTGGTCGTGGTGCATTAGTTGATGGTAGCGTAGTTCAATCTACCACATTAGAGCCAGCAATGCTCTTTAATGAGTGTACATTTATTACACCAAATCAAACTGCCCTGAAGATGACGAACGGGGCAAGAGCAGAATGGGTTAATAGTTTTTCATATTTTTCTAGCATCAGTATTGATGGTGTATCTGGTAATGTCGGTTTAGCTAGTACTGCTAATGCTACTTTAAAACTTGCTGGCGTTACAACATCAATTTCTACTAATTATGTTATTAAGTATTATCAAGGTGGAACACCAGTTGCCATCGGTACAGTTGTATCTGTTGATGGTGCTTATGTAAATATTAGCGGAAAGGGATCTGGTATCTTCAATGCCGTTGGTATTGGATCAACACAAGATATTAGAATTTTTCAATCCAACGGCAGCACACAAGTTGGTACTGCAAGTACAATTCTTTGGGCAGATTATCAAAAGTTTGGTGCTGATCTAAGAGCTATTGGCTCTGCTTCAAACTTTGGCACTGTTGGTGTACGTGGTGATGGTGCTGGTGTACAATTAAGACTCTTTGGATATAACTTTGGTTGTGTTGGTTCTGGTAAAACATTTACTCAAGATCCAACACTTACTATCAAATCAAATGAAGCCATTCAATTAAATGGTGGTAGAGTATTCTTTCAATCAGTTGATCAAGAGGGCAACTTTAGAGTTGGTAGTATTTTTGAAATTAGCCAAGAGACTGGAGCAGTTTCTCTTGCAAGCACAAGTGATATTAATATTGCTGGTACAGCAACAATTCAAAATCTTAATGTAATTGGGCTTTCTACTTTCCAAGATCCAATTCTACACCAAGATTCTAACTTTAATACTGATCAAACAACTTATAATTTAGTTAATAGTGCGGCTGGTGCTGTTAATTTTGCTGGAGCAGGAACCAGTATCGTTATCGGTGCGACTACTGGAATCACCACAATTCGTAATTATAGAGTTAATTTAAGTGGCGGTCAAGATTCGTTTACAACTGCTAATGGAACTCTTGTTGTCTCTGGTGGAGTTGGAATTAGTAGTAACTTAAATGTAGGAAAAGATTTTAAAGTTACTGGAGTCTCAACATTTGTTGCTCCAGTTAGACTAGACTCTTCTTTAAGAGTTGCTGGTGTTTCTACTTTTGTTGATGATGTTGAATTTGGTGATCATATTAGAGTTGCTGGTGTCTCTACATTTAACAACCCCGCAATGATTAACAGTAACTTAAATGTTACTGGTATTACAACAACTGGAAACTTTAGAGTAACGGGAATTTCTACATTATCTGGAGATGTTCAACTTTCAAATAATCTTCAGGTAACAGGAATTGCAACGTTTAATAATACAATAAGTCATAATTCTGCATTATTCATTACCAATCAATCTACTTATAGATTTATTGATACAACAACTACCACAGTTACCGCATTTGGAGATGCAACAACTATTGGTATTGGTTCAACTAATGCTACATTAACATTAAGACCATCAACGGTTGTAGGAACTAATGCAACTCAAACTCTTTATAATACTGTAGCAACCACTGTAAATGCTTTTGGTGCTGCAACTGCAATTAATGTCGGCGCAAATACTGGTACGTTAACAATTGGTAATCCAACTGTAGTTGGAACTCAGGCTACACAAACTCTTTATAATACTGTAGCAACTTCTGTTAATGCTTTTGGTGAATCAACAACCTTAGGAATTGGTTCAACTAATGCTACGTTAACATTAAGACCTTCTACTGTTGTTGGCACTAACGCAACACAAACATTATATAATACTGTTGCTACGACTGTTAATGCTTTTGGCGCGGCTACATCATTAAACTTAGGTAATGCCACAAGTGCAACAATTACGATTAGACCAGGAACTGTTGTTGGATCTAATACAACACAAACTCTTTATAATACTGTAGCAACTTCTGTCAATGCTTTTGGTGCTGCAACTGATATTGTATTAGCTGCAACAACTGGTGTAACCACAGTAAGAAACAATTTATCTGCAACAGGAACAATTACTGCAGGAAACTTCACAACTGCAGGTATTGCAACATTTAGTGGAACTGCAAATAATATCAATCAAACTGCTGGTACAGCAGCACTGAACAGATTAACTGTTGCTGGTGTTTCCACATTTACTGGTCAACTAAATTATGGAACTGCTTCTGGAACAACTTTAAACAATACTGGAACCGCAACATTTAATAATGTAAGCGTCACTGGTGTTTTAACTGCACCAACTGTTATTTCATCAACTTCAGGTGCATTTACGAACCTTAATGTAACTGGTGTTGGAACAATTGCCAATTTCACAATTAGCAGCGGAATTATTACAGGTCCTTCTGCAATAGTTATTGATCCTGCTGGAGTTGGTGATAATACAGGATCTGTTAGGATTAAGGGTGATTTATTTGTAGATGGAACACAAACTGTTATAAATTCAACTGTTGTAGAAACTGGCGATAAGTTAATTGGGCTAGGAACTACAGCAATTGAGGTAATTGTAGTAAAATCTAATGTAAATTCTAGTATAGGTTCAAGTACAATTACTGGAATTTCTACAAGTTTCTTAAGCGTTGGTTACGGTGTAAGTAATAATTCAACGGTTGGTGGAGGATCGTCTGTTGTTAGCATTGGATCAAGTACGGTAACTCTAAGTACAAATGTTTCCTCTGACACAAATGTTACATTATCAAATGTTACCATTGGTATAGGAACTAATTTATTAAGTGGAATATCCACAAGTGGAATTATAGTAGGAGCGGCTTTATCTGCAGCACAATTTAATGCTAACACTTTTGTTACATCAACTGGAGTTGGAACAGTTTATTTTGCTCCAGTATCAAATAATGTTGGTGTTGCAACAACTTCAGTAACATTTACTAATAATGGCATTATATATTTTACAGATCTTCTCTCTGGAGATGCAATTTCTGATGGTGGTGGTATTTCACTTTATGGCAAGACTAATAAAACATTTACATGGAGTGATTCAACCGATTCTTGGACATCTTCTGAACACATTGATTTAGCATCAGGAAAAGTTTATAAGATTAGTGGAGTACCAGTTTTATCATCATCGCAGTTAGATATTAATACAATTAATTCAACTACTGGTAATATTACTAATATTAATGGAACAACAGCAAATTATACAAATATAAACAACGCCACTAATATAAGAACTGTTAATTTAAATGTATCAGGTATTGGTACAATTGAAACATTTAATTCCACTTATTCTAATGTAACAGGAATATCTACTGTTCTTACGTTAGATGTTAATAATGCAACAATGGGATTAGTTGGAATTAATACCCTGCGAGCAGTTGCTGGTATTGTTACTACATTAACTTCAACAGTAGCAACAATTGAACAACTTGGTGTTACTACTGCTAGTTTTAAAAACATTAGTAATGCCACAATTACTGGCATCACAACAACTAATAATTTTATTACAACTAGTTTTTATGCTACTGGTATTGCTACTGCTGCTAATATCTTATATGTTAATTCAGGTATTGTTACAGATCTTGTTGCTATCGGTGCAACAATAACACAAGCTGTAATAACAAATCAAAACGTTTCTGGCATGGCAACAATTACCATAGCTGGAATTACATCACTAACAACACAAAACATATATTCCGCAGGAATTGCATCGATTGCTAATTTCCGAGCAAACATTGGCTTCTCAACAGTATTTGCTGCAACATCGGGTATTATTACTTCATTATATACCACTGGTGTTGGAACAGTTGCGACATTCTATACAAATGTCGGTGTTGCAACCAGATTTGATTCAACAGATTTAAATGTAACTGGAGTTGGTTCGTTTGGAACAATAGCTAATGTTAATACACCATTAGGTCTTTCGACAATTGGTTATTTGGCGGGTGTTGATATTAGTTATACTGGAATAGCAACATTAGGTGTAGTAAGATCTGTAGATATTAATAATACTGGGATTGCAACATTCTTTACATTAAATGCAACTGGCATTTCTTCTCTTGCAAATCTTTATGGTTCTGATATTCAATACACTGGCATTAGCACTTTAACTAACATAAGAGGTACTAATTTATATTATAGTGGATTATCAACCGCTGTTAATTTTAGAAGCACTGATACAATTGTTTCTGGCGTAGCTTCTATTAGTACATTACGTGCTGATGTTGGCATAACAACAAATGCTGTTTGGACTGATGGATATTCTGCTGGAATTACATCGGTAGCAAATCTTAGATCTAATGTTGGTATTATTACAACCTTAACAGTAACTAATTCAACTCAAGGATATCTTATTGGTACTGATATTTACTACAGTGGTATTGGTAGCATTAGCACACTTAGAGTTAATGTTGGCTTTACTACCTTCTTAAGTGGAACTAACCTAAGCTATACTGGAGTATCTACAGTAGTTTCATTGAATGCTACAGATGTAAATGTATCTGGAACTACCACAATTACTACATTATTAATTTCACCCAATAACCAATTAACACATTTAAGTAATGGTACAAATCTTGCATTTAGTGGAATTGGTACGATTGATACATTAAGATCAAATGTTGGCTTTGTTACTACTTTATCTGGAACTAATTTAAATTATTCTGGTATTGGTACTATCGGTACAATTCAAAATATTAATCTTAATAATACTGGAGTTGCAACACTTACAAATGCAATTGCTACCAATTTAAATGTAACTGGAATTGGAACGATTGCCACACTTAATATTACGTCTGGATCATTTACAAGATTAAATTCTGTTGATCAAATTATTAGTGGTGTTTCGTCAGTATCTACATTAAGGGCAAATGTCGGGGTTGTTACTCATCTATCAGCAACTGATTTAACTGTAACTGGTGTTGGTACAATCAATACAATTCGTAACGTAGATCTGAATACTACAGGAATTGGTACAATTGCAGTATTTAATGCAACAACTGTAAAGGTTACTGGTGTTTCTACTTTTGCTGATATTATAGCAACATCGATTAAAACTGATGCTTTAGACCTAAGTGGTCAGGCAATTAACTTCACAGGTATTGCAACATTTAATACATTATTCTCAACCAATGGAACTATCAGTTACTTGAGAGGTGATAGCTTAAACTTTACTGGAATTAATACATTATCAACAATTTATAATGTAAACACTAATAGCACTGGATTTACCACAACTGGAGGATTACATGTTGGTGTCGGTGGAACTATTTTATCAGCAACTAATGTTAGTGGAATTGGATCTGTTGGTATCAATACATCATCACCAAAACGTGCCTTACAAGTTTATGGTGAACTTCAAATTAATGGTAATACTGTTGTCGGAACAATTTCTACTACACGTAGTAATAATTCAGCAGTTAAAGTACATACATCTTTAGGAAGAGAAGAATTTAGAACAGTAGAATATACAGTACAAGCATCAATTGGCAATACTCATCAAGTAACCAAGATTCTATCAATTCATGATGGAGTTACTGCTTACAACTCTGAATACTCTAACGTTTCAACTGGTGTTGATGTTGCAACCTATGATGTACAAATTGATAACACAGTTCCACCAGGATTCATTGCTCTTGTAGTTACACCAGTTTCTAATACTGGTATTACAACGATTGTTGTTAATTACACAGCAACCAAGATATAAATAACTGAAGAAAAACACCGCAAAGGGGATAGTGAACCTTGGCTGATCAGAACTTTAGAGTTAAACATGGTATCTCTATTGATACCAATAGATTAGTAGACGTAAATCGCAATATTAACGCTGGCGTAACCACGTTTGCCCACACTAAAGTAACAGGAATTACCACAGTTGGTATTATTTCTGCCACCAATGGTGCTGGTGGAATGGGGATTGTTACTTTCCAATCCCAAGTTGCAATTGAGAGTGGAGCGCAAAGAATTACAATTGCTCCACCTAGCCAAAACTCTGGTTTTGTTTCTTCTTATAATTTAACTCTGCCCGCAAAGCCTGGTACTGATGGTCAAGTATTAACATATGGGCCTAATGGTATCCTTGGATTTAATACTAATGGTCTTTATGAAAATAGATATTATGTATCTTCTGCAAATGGTGATGATAGTTTTGATGGTCGCTCAAAACCATTTGCTACAATTAAGAAAGCAGCTCAATCAGCATCATTCAGGTCATTCCAACTTCCTGGCGGTAGATATATTGATGCTGGTAACTTACTTGCCCTAAACAAAGAATTTATTAAACAAGAAGTTGTAGGTTTTATTACTGCAACTTATCCCGCATTAATTGGCGATCCTCAATTTGGTGATGGTACAAAGTGCCGAAGAGATACTGGATATATTGTTGATGCTATTGTTTATGATTTATCATATGGCGGTAACTCTAAATCTGTTGAAGCTGGTAATGCTTATTGGAATGCTGGAACTTCTTATGTTGTAGGAGAAACACAAGAAACAATAGCAGCTTATAATTATCTTAAAACTCTGGCAAGATATGTTGTCAATAACGTTGCCATTTCTACATCATATCAAATTCCACCGTTTGCAATATCACAATCATATGATTTAACAATTGCATATGATGCAACTTGTGGAACTGGTGTATCTTATAGTGCTGACTGTTGTGCGGATGTAGTGTCAGCAATTGGATCTTATGTTGGCATTATAACCACAATTATTGGAATTGGTACAACTGGAGCACCAGCTGTAACATTACCATCTACACTTTCAAAACCCATTGCAATTATCGTTGAGGCTGGTGAATATGTAGAAGATAACCCAATTCTTCTCTATGAAGATGTTGCGGTTCTTGGAGATAACCTTAGAAATACTATTATTCGTCCTCAAAACGCAGGTAAAGACTTATTCCGAGTAAGGAACGGTTGCTATGTAACCAATTTTGCTATGAAGGATTATGTTGATCCTGCTGGTGTTCCATCATATACATTTGATAACGCTATAGCTTTTGATGATCCAGCGGATTCTTTGACAAGTAGAACTGGATATGCTGTTAAAACTTCTCAACCTAGAATTACAAGATCTCCTTATATTCAAAACTGCTCTATTCTTTCATTTTTGGGAGCAAATGGTATTCTTGTTGACGGATCAAAAGTAACAACACCAAACGTAGCTATTGTTCCAGAAGAAGGTGAAAATCCAGTAGCAGGTGTTCAACCTGAATTTGGTAAATCCATGGTTGCAGCGGCATTTACCATGGTTTCTTTTGGTGGTGTTGGTTGGCGTGTTATTAATGATGGATATTCACAGGTTGTTTCTTGCTTCCAAATCTTCTGTAAGTATGGATCATTCGCACAATCTGGTGGTTATCTATCCATTACAAACTCTGCAACTAACTTTGGATTATTTGCTCTAAGATCAACTGGCTTTAGCCAAAATTCATTTGGATTTGACCGTGGTAGAATTGCTGCCACAGGAACTTCTGGTGGATTACAAACACTTAGAGTTGTTGGTCTTGGAAGAACTGATCAGGATTTATATGTTACTAGATTCTTTAATAATGCGTTAAGTGATTTAACTTCAAACTTTAAACCTGTCGTTACGCAAGCAACTGTAAATCCATCAACAGGTATTAACACAACTACGGATAGGGTTACAATTGCAGGGCATCCATTCCAACAAGGTGATACAGTTCTTTATCTTGGCGATGAAAATGCAGCTCCAAAAGTTGTTGTTGAAGGTCTTGTTAGTGGAACGCAATATTATTTAAATTATATTGACGCTAATAACTTTACTTTATATGAAGATGATAGTTTAACTAGACTTGTTGATTTAAAATCAAAACCTGCAGGTATCAATACGTTCCAAAAAGGTAACATTGAATTTTTTGCATCAGAAATTATTGATTCTCATAACTCTTATCAAGTTATTGGTATTGCAACAACTGGTGGAGCAGCGCAGTTTGTTTCTGGAAGACAAATTTCACAGACAGTTGCTGGTGGAACTGCCGTTGGTTATGCTGTTACTTATAATGGCACAACTAGACAACTTTTAGTTTCTGTTGAATCTTCTGGTGGTGTAAGACGTTTCTTTGGTGTTTCTGGCGCAGTAAATGGTCAAATTGCAGACCATAAAGGTTCACCAACGAGTTATTACACCACTTCAGTTGCGGGTATAACAACTTACTTTACAATTGAGACTAAAATAAATTCAACTCCATCTGGAGCAGTTGTTGCTGGTATTAATAGTTTACCAGAAACTTTTTATTGCCACTTCCACAGACCTTCCATTGTTAACTCTTCAGGTCATACATGGGAATATTCAGGATCTGGTACTGATTATAATGCTCTACCACAAAACGGAGGAAGAACTGTTGTATCTTCTGAACAAGTTTTCTCCCTAGGTGGTCGTGTTTATTCATCTGGTACTAATGAACTTGGTGACTTTAAAGTTGGTAATTTCATTACAGCTTTTAACAGAAGTGGTAATATTATCTTTAATAACAAGGTTACCATCGGTCAGTTAGACTCACTGAGATTAAGTCTTTCTGGTGGTGTTGCTGTTGAAGAATTTTCGACGGATATTGGTCTTGGTGATAATGAAACTGGTGGAGCACAAAATAGTAGAGTTTCTACACAACTTGCGGTTAGAACTTTCCTTAATAATAGATTAGGAAACGTTATTGATAAGAGTGTTTCTACTAACGCTATTCCTAGTGCGATTGTCCAGTTAAACGCTATTGGACAAATTAACGCAGATCTTATTCCACCTAAAGTTGTTAACTATTATAGAGCAAATGTTTCTGGTGGAAGAACTGATCTTGTTAACCAAATTCCTGCAGTCAACATATTGCAGGGTGATACTGTTCTTGAACCAGGACAAGGTTATGTATTGATTAGTGATGTTTATGGTCAGTTCTTAAAGCTTTCAAGCACAACTGCAAATTATAATTATCAAAATGGCGATACTGTAGTCAGTTCAGTAAGTGCTGGTGGAGCTATTGGTATAATTACTGCTCCTCCAGTCAACGCCGTTGGATATGGAACAACAGGTCTTGTAAAGGGTGTTCTTTTAAATGTAAGCGTTACTAGTGGTGGCTCTGGATACACCAATCCAGGTGTTTATACTTGTGTTCTTGATTCTTCAACTGGTATTGGAACCAGTGCAAGAGCATCCATTACCGTTGGTGGTGCTGGAACTGTTACGGCAGTAAGTGTTGTCTTTGGTGGACGTTATTATGCAAATGGGGATATTCTCACTATTAATAATGCCAGTTTACTTGGTGGAAGAAGTGGTGGCGCAAACTTTACTGCAACAGTCGGAAGTAGTAGTATTGAAACAAGACTTTATCTAAAATTAACAAACAATCAGAAATTTACAGGAACAACGCAATTCCCTGATTATATTACTGATAGGGATGCTGTAGGTATAGGAACTAGTCTCAATGTTTATTATACTAAAAACTTTAATCCAACTGATATTTCAATTGGTGGTGATGTAGACTTTGCAAATGATCGAATTATTGTTGGTGTAACTACGTTCACTGATAGTGATCCAGTTTATTATTATGCAAATGGTGGAAATGTTCTTGCCGATTTATCTACAGGTAATCCTTATTACATTAAGAGAGTTGGAGTTTCTTCGGTAGAACTTCATACAACTTATGGATTAACATCAAAAGTTGATCTTACAAGTAGTGGAACTGGGACACACAGCATTGTTAGAGCTGGTGTTAATACTGATAAATCAGCCATTGTATTTGAAAAGCATGGATTAAATACTGGCGATGCTGTCAGAGTTACTGGTGCTGCTCCTACTGGGATTACAACTGATAATTTCTATTACATTGGATCTAAAACAACTAACTCATTTACACTACACGACTCAAGAGCCGATGCAGTAGCATCAATTAGTGGTGCTGTATTTAATGCTGTTGGAATAACCTCCAGCTCTGTTGGTATCATGACGTTTACCAAACAAAACGTTACTTATAGTGGAACTGTTAACACATCATCAAATATTACTGAGAACTATACAATTCTTGCATCTGGTTTGATTGATGCATCTAACATCTCATCAGGAACAATTTCACCAACAAGACTTGGTAGTGGCACAGCTAACTCTGATACATTCTTAAGAGGTGATTCTGTTTACGAAAAAGTTGTAAAATCCGTTGGAATTGGTACAACAGAGCCAATTAGTGCAACTGGATCTTCATTTGATGCAGCCCCAGGTGGTATTGGTATTAACACTTACTATGGAAAAGTTAATATTTCATTAAATCGTGTTGCTTCGACATTAGATACCTACTCAACTCTTGGCGTTGCTAAGTTTAAAAATTCAACGTTTAGCATCACAGCTAGTGGTGAAGTCAGCATTAAAGGTTCAGCAACTGGTGATGTTGATGCTATAACTTTAGGTGGACAAGCTGGTGCATATTATCTTAATCCTAGCAACTTTACAGGATCCGTACCTATTTCTAAAGGTGGAACAGGTCTTTCTGCTCTACCACCTGCAGGATCAATTCTCCAAGGTAATGGAACAACATATGATCTTGTAACATCTCCAACAATTTCTGGCGATTTAACATTAACCTCAGCTGGATATTTTAGAGCAGTTGGTGCTGCTATTACTCACTCTAATGTAACTGGCTTTGGTACTGTAACAAACTTAGGTTCTGTCAATGCCACAATCAGTGGAATTGCAACATTCAGTGGTTCTGGAAATAGTATTAATCAAACTGCAGGAACCGCTGCACTGAATAGATTAACTGTAACTGGTATTTCTACATTTACTGGACAATTAAATTATGGGACAATTTCTGGCACAACAATAACAAATACTGGAACTGCGGCGTTAGTTAATCAAACTGTTACAGGTGTTTCTACATTCAGTGGATCTGGAAATAACATTAATTGCAGCTCTGGCACACAAGTATTCAACAGAGCAGTATTTGCTGGTATCACAACCTTCCTAGACCAAGTTAACGTTGGTGTTGCAAACTATACCACGGCAACAGTTGGCGGAACTTTAACCACACAAAACTTTGTTGTTACTGGTTTAAGCACAGTTGGAAGATTGCAAGCAGGAGATGGAGTTACCGCAGCAAGTGTTAATGTTTCTGGCGCAACAACAATTGGATCTTATTTACAAGTTGGTTCTGGTTTAAATGTTACTGGTGTTGCTACTTTCTTAAGTAATGTCAGATTGCTTGATAATGATATTCTTTCACTCGGAGATGGTAATGATTTATCATTGTATCATGATGGAAGTAATAGTATTATTCAAGATTCTGGAGTAGGTAATTTATACATACTATCTGATAATGCTCATTATATTATGAATGCTTCGGCAACTGAATTAAAGGCAGCATTCAATACAAATGGATCAGTGCAACTTTATTACGATAACGTAGCCAAGTTCCAAACTGCTATTGATGGTAATATTCTTTCTGATACAACTGTAATAACAAACGAAAGAATCTCTGGTGTTACCACTTATAGTGGAACTGCTAACAATATCCAACAATCCGCTGGTACTGCTGCTCTTAATAGATTAACTGTTGCTGGTGTTTCCACATTCAGTGGTGATGTACAAATATCAGGTACTAACTTAATCATTAATGGATCTGGTAATACTATTCAACACACCAACGGCACTGCAGCATTTAATAATCTAACAGTTTCTGGTATTACAACTGTTGGTCAATTAAACTTCACTTCTTTAGGTGGATCTGCTGGTGCAACTCTACCATTCATCACAAACACAAACATTACAGTTTCTGGTGTTTCAACCTTCAGTGGTTCTGGTAATAACATTGTACAAAGTGCTGGTACTGCTGCTCTTAACAGACTTACCGTTGCTGGTGTTTCCACCTTCACGGGTCAATTAAACGCTGGTACAATCAGTGCCACGACCTTAAATGGAACTCTTGGAAATACCTTAACATTCTCTGGAATTTTTGGTGGTGTTACATATAACAACTCTTCGGCTCTCACAGTAACCCTAAATGCCTCTAGTGCTAATACAGCAAACTTTGTTGTTCAGCGTGGTGCTTCTGGCGAATTCACTGCTGGTGCAATCACTGCAACTGGTTTAATTCTTAATGGTGGCGGTTCAACAACTTCTGCACAGCTAACTTTCAATGGTGCAACAAACAACTGGATAAGTTTTGGTACAAATGGAGTTGCAGCTCCTGCATTTACAACAAGAAGTGCTGGAACAAAAGTTGTTTATTACATAGGTTTATCTGCTTCTAGTGCAGATTATGCGGCAGGTATTGAAGGTTCTACTTTATGGCACTCAGTTCCAACAACATCAGAACAATTTAAGTGGTATGGTGGAACAACTCTTGCTGCAACATTAACTGGTGCTGGTGTATTTACTGCCACTTCAACAGTTCAAGGTACAAGATTAATTTCAACAATTGCAACAGGAACTGCTCCATTAACTGTTACGTCAACAACTCAAGTTTCTAACCTTAATGCTTCATTCCTTGAAGGATTTGCTACTGCAACAGCTAACACGGCAAGCACAATTGTAAGACGTGATGCTTCTGGTAACTTTAGTGCTGGTACGATTACAGGTACAACAATCGTTGGTGGTACTGGATCAGCAATTGGTGGTGGTGGATTAGTTGTCAATGGCACAACTGGTGATAATGATTCACAATTAATTATCAAGAAACCATCACAATCCTCATTCGGTGTTCTTGCCTGGGATGGAGCAGTTTATTTAAGTAGTAACATTTATTATGTTGATGGTTCTTGGGTACATAGTGCTCCAACTGGAGATACTAATAATCAGTTATTTGCATTAGATCCTGGAGGTGGTGTAAGATGGTATGCATCTAATAATAGTACTAGTTCTTGGAACGTTGCATCTGATTTACAACTTTGGAGTGATTCTGGTGTATGGCAAAGACCTCTTGCAAATACATTAACCCTTGCCACTTCTGGAACTGGTCTTTCTGGTTCCACCACCTATAATAACTCTGGTGCTGCCACATTCACTGTAACATCAAATGCTACATCTGCAAACACTGCATCTGCAATCGTTGCTCGTGATGGTTCTGGTAACTTCAGTGCTGGTACAATTACTGCAACGTTAAGTGGTAATGTTTCTGGCGGAACAATATCTGGTACTACTGGTTCATTTAGCAGTGCTGTTACTCTAAGATCGCCAACAGTTTATTCTGGAGCAATTACAACTCTTAATGTTTCAGATTCTTATCCAATTTTAATTCCAGAAGTTAGTGCTGGTTCTGGAGGATTTACCCCATTTATTTTACAAAGAACACTTGTTACGGGTGGATATAGGCAAAATTTATTAATTGGTTCTTATAGAGCAGGTGCTAATAGTTACTCTGGAGGTTGCTTTATTGCTCCTGGCGGCGGTTCTGATAGCAACCCAACAGATTACTTCTTACTATCTTATGGTGGTACAATTAGTTATAGTGGTGGAAATGCAACTTTAAATGGTAATATTACTGGTAACGCAGCAACATCAAGCAATACCAGCAGCATTTCTAATGCAGTTGGTGGAACTTATACTTGGACAGGTATAAACTATTTCCAATCAAACTTAGGAACAACTTCAGGATCTCTTTCCAATCCACCATTACAAGCATATGCAAATTCAACTAATTCTGCTTTTATGTCATTCCATAGAGGTGGTTCCTTTGCAGTTAACTTTGGTCTTGACTCAGATAATGTTTTAAGAATTGGTGGATGGTCTGCATCTGCAAACCGTTGGCAACTTGACATGAGCGGCAACATGACAGTTGCTGGTACTGTTACTGCAAACTCTGACATTAAACTCAAAAAGAATATTGTTACTATTGAAAATGCTCTTGATAAAGTTCTTAATCTTCGTGGTGTTGAATTTGATAGAATTGATACTGAAGAGCACCAAATGGGTGTAGTGGCACAAGAAATTGAAGAAATTATTCCATTCCTTGTTCGTGAAGATAATACAGGAACAAAATCAGTTGCTTATTCTAATATGATTGGATTATTGATTGAAGCTATTAAAGAACAAAATATCACTATAAATAACCTAAAGGTCGAATTACAAACTTTAAAATCTAAATTAGGAGAATAACATGGCACAAGTATTAGGAGCTTATGGTGGTAATATTATGGCTAGTGATACGACTATTGCATCAGATCAAACTTTGGTAAATGGACAAAACTATATGAGCATTGGTCCTATTACAATAAATAGCGGTGTCACTGTTACCCTAAATAGTGGCGCTGTATGGGTTATCGTTTGATAAAATTATGAGCACATTAAGAACAAATCAGATACAAAATACTAGTGGTCAAATTCTAGTAGATTCTACTGGTGGAGTCATTCAAGTTGTTCAAAGATTGAGCAATGGATACGGAGAAATAGGTACACCAGCTATGCAAAATAATGACAATATGACTCAAGTTCCAGATTATTTTATTGACATCACTACCAAAAGAACTAATTCAAGAATTATGGTGATGATGAAAAATAAGATGTATGGACCAAACCAACAACACCAATATGTAGATATTAGGAGAAGCGTTAGTGGGGGAGGTTTTACTAGTTTAGTACAAACTTATAGGACTGATTCTACTATTGATACATTTTCTGGTATTCATGCTAACGCTGGTGGTGCTTTTGAAGGTGATTATTGGACTGAGTTTTTAGATACTCCTAATGTGGCAGCAGGAACAACATTAAGATATCAACAATTTTATGGATCCTGGGCAGGTGGAACAGTTGATTTTGGTGGATGGGATGCATTAAATAATGCTAATGCTCGTGGATTGATTGTTATGATGGCAATGGAAATTGTAGCATAAGGAGAAAAATAATGTTAGATTACGAAAGAGTTAGACTTAGAGGTGGGCATATCACTATTGGAGATGCTCTTCAAAGTTTAAGACCAGGAGCAATTTGGGCTCATAGTGGAACTGTTGAAAGTTTAGAATGGAGAGAACCTCCAGTTTCGGAAGGTGGACAAAAAAGACCTACCAATGAAGAAATTGAAGAAGAAAGAGAAAGATTAAGAAAAGTATATGCTGATTACAAATATAAATTTGATAGGAAAGAAGAATATCCAGATTTTTCTGAATATCTAGATGGTTTAGTAAAGGGAGATCAAGCACAAATGCAGGCATATATAGATAAGTGCTTAGAAATAAAAGCAAAGTATCCAAAGCCTGAATAATTATGAGTACTTTAAGAACTAATGCTATTCAAAATACAGCAGGCACTGGTATTCCTGATGGTGCTAGATTATTGTATACTGGGAATGCCACCACTGCTAATAGATCATTGGGTGGAGATAGTGGATGGGTTTCACACATGAGTGGATCTTTTGTTCCATCAAAAATATCAAATGTTCTTGTAACTGCAACTTTTAGCATGACTTATGAGAGTGGACCAGTTCAAGGTATATGTAGACTTTTAATTGATGGAACAGATTACGGTGGATTTTGTATGTCAAAACAGTCTACTGCTAACTCTGGAGCTTCTGCATCAGGAACTTGGCATTTTTCAGCAGTAACAGCAGGATCGCATACTTATGACCTTCAAGTAAGAAATAGTCAAGGAGGATCAACTATGATTCTTAATTATTTTGATGCTGGTATAAGTCAAGATTATTCTAGAGACACCATTATGTTTATCTATCAATGATTATGGATAAAATTTTATATAACAAGGCAATACAAAATATTCTTCCTAATGTTGGATATTCCATAGAAGGGACTGATTATTCTACTTTAGGATTTAATACTGGATCTGTGGATTCTACAGGCGCTGCAGTTTATTCTTGGACTGGTGATAATACATATAGTGGTCCGTCAGAACAAGAAATTTTAGAAGAATATAATAAATTAGTTAATGAGTATGAGAACAACCAGTATCAAAGAGATCGTGCAAAAGAATATCCATCTATTGAAGAACAATTAGATCTTTTATATCATGGCGGATTAGATGCTTGGAAAGAAGAGATAAATAAAATTAAATCCAAGTACCCAAAACCTGAATAATTATGAGTACTTTAAGAGTAAATAATATTCAGAATACTTCTGGTCAACAAAACCTAGGAAGAATTCTACAAGTAGTAAGAGCAATTCAACCAGATGTTTTTACATCTACAAATGCAGATGGAACCTGGGAAAATACACCAGGAATGACAGCAACAATTACACCAAGAAATAGCAGCAGTCAAATTATTGTAATGGTAAGTCTTGGAAAAATTGGAGGATTAAATAACAATGCTTTTAGAATTTTAAGAAGCGGCACTGCATGGGATACAGGTGTTGCTGCTGGCAGTAGACAAAGAATTAATTTTTCAGACTCAAACCAAGGTAGAGATGCTAATCATAGTGGAAGTGTTTCTTGGATGTCAGTAGATAGTCCAGCAACTACGTCTACTTTAACTTATCAACTGCAACACATGCCTGAAAATGTTTCTGGTCAAGTTTTCAGATTAAATAGGTCTTGGAATAATACAGATGCTACACAAGGTTATAATGGATCTGCAGCATCAACAATTGTTTTAATGGAAGTAGGACTCTGAGGTAACAACATGGACATAGCACATGCTTTATATGCATTACACCCAACTGCTAAATGGACTTTAATTGGAGACGATTATAATAATTTAGAATGGAATATAAACAATACTATTCCTAAACCAAGCAGAGAAGAATTAGAATCGAAGTTAGAGGAACTAATTGCTGCTGAACCAATGAAATGGTTAAGAGAACAAAGAGATCAAAAATTATCAGAATGTGATTGGACTCAAGGTGAAGATGTTCCTGATGCAATTAAAAGTAAGTGGAAAGTTTATAGACAACAGTTAAGAGATCTTCCATCTTCATCAACACCAACAATAGTAAATGGTGAATTAGTAGGAGTTAACTGGCCCGAAAAACCTTAAATATAAAATTTTATGAAATTTATTGATTTTATTGGTATTTGGGAAAATACCTTGGATGACGAAACTTGTGAAAAGATAATCAACTTTATAGAAAATTCAGAAAAGCAAAAGTCATTTGAACAATCAACATTACTCAGAAAAGACCAGTTCTGTTCTTTATCAGATGATCATGAATTGGCAGTCATTATTAATGATAAATTAAGTGTATGTTTGGATGAATACACAAAAGAATACAGTGCATTATTAGAATCTGATTATACAAATCCAGAAATTAAATTACAAAAAACAGAACCTTGTGGTGGTTATCATACATTTCATTGTGAAAATGTGGGCATGAGTTTTTGTTTTAGAGGATTAGCGTGGATGATTTATCTTAATGACATTTCTCAAAATGAGGGAGAAACTGAGTTCTTATATCAAAAGTTAAGAGTCAATCCAAAACAAGGAACATTGTTAATTTGGCCCGCAGGATTTACACATACGCATAGAGGAAATCCAGTTTATAGTAAAAATAAGTATATTGCTACTGGTTGGTTTTTTTATACTCCTAAAGGTGGCTCTTTCACAATTATGTAATAAAAAAGCCCCTCTTATGAGGGGCTTTTAATTACCAGTTGGAGTCATCCAATTCTTTGACTGTTGCATGTAGATCTTCGCCACCTTCAATCTTTAGAAGTTCGTGCCAATCGATCTGTTTAGGATCAAAATCGTCATAAACTTCCAGATCAAGGACGATCTGATACCGAGTTTTTTGAGCGATGGTTGACATTGTGGTAATCGTGCGACTTACCTCTATATAGTAGCAGAGGGGCTTCAGTCTGTCAAGTCCTTCTGCAAACCGAGTTTTCCAAGCACCTCTTGCTGTTTCATATACAATTTTAAATAACTCTTGGCAAAGTTTAATGCCTGATCGTGATCCAATTGATCTATAATTCTTGCTTGAGACTCGTATTGAAACATCTTGTCGATTGTCTCTAACTGTATATTGTCAGGGTTCATGGGTTGACAATCTCCCTAGAGTATGGTATATTTAGAATGTTCACAGTATAACATATGGACGGATTTGTGTCAACTAACGGCGAATGGGCTGTTGTACCCTTTGGTAAGGAGTACATGATTATTCACAACGGCAAACAAGGTTCTGTGCATAAGACTATTGAAGAAGCAAAGAATCAAATTAAACTAGTCAAAACAAAAACTGGCACAAAAGGAAAGCGAGTCGTAAGACGCGCCTCTAAGATAAAGGGATTAGAAGAATTTATGGAATGATGCAATGGATTTTACTGAACAGGAATGCGATTATTTACTTGATGCATTAAAAGGGTACATTAGAACCTGTAAAGATTGGAATTGTGGAGACGAATTTGATGTTGACACAAAACCATACTCTGCACTGGTAAGAAAAATTGCTGCTCACGTCCTTGACAAATATTATGAATCAAACTGATGCTCTCTTAATTGAATCAATTCTAGAGCCAATCAAACAAAAAACTGTTATGAAGATTTACTCCAATCTTCATTCTAACAATCTTAACATTATTAAGGAAGCAGTGCCAGAGGTAAACATCTGGGCTACTTTTGAGAAAACATTCACCACTTGCCTCGGTTATGCACTGCAAGAAATTGCAGAAACCTGTGGCAATAATGTCAAAAATACTGACAAAAAACAACGAAAGGTTTTAGGCATTGATCTTCGCATCAATGATGAATGGGAAGGTCAACTTAAAGCAAACAAAAACACACAAACTGGGACTCATAAAAGTGATTCTATTCAAAAACTCCTTGAAACTACAACACAACATGAAGCGAAAGCTTTTTTCGCGGTTGCTTTCGGTGATTCCTTTGACTATACCAATGATAACATTCGCTACATCGGAGGAGAAGCCTTCTGGTCATGGATCGGTATTGATTACACCCAGCTACGTGATATAATTATTAAAACTGCCAGAGATACTGCCAATGAAGTCAAACATGCTTATGGACATGTTTTACGGGGATGAGGATTACACCAATCATTCTGTAAAACAATTTGTCGTTACACCCACTACGCTACAAAATGTTCGTGATTTTATTGAGACTTGGCATTATTCTGGCAATGTGAATGGTCTGCGTGTTTCCAATGCATTTGCTCTCCTTGCCGATAATAATATTATTGGTGGTATGATTTATGGATCCATGGGCATGGCAAATGTGTGGAAGAAATATGTTTCATCTGAAGACAAGATTGTAGAACTTCGCAGACTGTGTTGCATTGATAAAACAACAAGAAATACTGAAAGTTATTTTATTGGCAAGACTCTTCGGTGGATGAAGAAGAACACTAATTATGAAGTTGTCATTTCTTATGCAGACAGCTATC
>SXGQ01054720.1_pt1 | contig 54604 bp, 86 predicted proteins | sample 3178371 | NCBI WGS metagenome assembly SXGQ01 (sample SAMN11356859, study PRJNA531348) | freshwater metagenome | isolation source: freshwater sample F1-20 | place: China: Fuxian Lake, Yuxi | collected 2017-12-25
TGGACAGTTGATTGGGCAAACACATACTGCAGCGAAACTTCTTTAGCAGAAATACAAATTGCTCCAGCGCAACACTCAGCAACTCTTTACTTGTCAAATGGATGGCGCAAATGGACGCCATCACTTCTACGAGCAACAATAGTCCATGAACTCATGCACTGTCACATCAACCCGATTAACGAAATCGCAGAAGAACACCTACAACAACTCTCACCAAAAACTTTCGAAGAACGAAAGACTGGATTGGATTACGTCAACGAAAGAGTAACCGATGCTCTCGCAGAGATGGTTTCGGTTCACTTGTCGTTACCAAGACAACCAATGCGCAATCAGTCAAAAACATTATCGCATACATTATCATACTCTCGCACGCTCAAATCCAATAAGAAGTCCGGAAAGAGCAGTAAGGGAACCAAACGTCCCGTAAAAAGTAAGTCACGCGGTACGAAAAAGAAGGGTCAAAAGCGTCGTTGAAGTGCGTTTTTGTGCTTGGAACCTTAAGAAACGGCAAGGCAGCGCGCGTAAAAAATTATTAAAAAAATGACTTTCTGACCGGGTAATCGACGGAACACCATTTTTTAATTAGTTTTCCAGTGTTTTCCGCCTGCGTCGTCGCAAAGTTTCTTCACAAACATTTGCTTCCTTTGTGTATTTAGTTTTCTCGTAAGCCACCAGTGCGTTTATTCCTTTTTGAGTGATGACAACATTGTCCCCCACTCTCTGGCACCATTTGTTCTCGATGTGCCGACGGATTATCGCTTGAATTTCCGACAGTGAGGTTTGGCTTCTCGCCAACGCACGTTCCGGGTCTGTGGACTGCGGTGTGATGAAGCCCAAGTACACCTGTGCGCTAAATGGTTTTCCGATACGCGAGTAATAACGCATAATATTCAGAGTGTTCCACTTGTGATTGGTCTTGACTGAGGGTTTATAGGCCATTTTGTTTTCCTGCTCTCAATCTAGCGACCATCGCCTCTTTTTCCTCCTGTGGCACTGGTCCCTTCCATCTGGTATGAGTCATCGAGTACTTACATTTATGTTTCTTCATACAGGCCTTAAGTTTCTTTTCTGTATCTTTACCCAAAAATAGTTTTACGAGATGAAGATATACGCGGGCAAACTCTCTCCCATGCCATGCGGCTTCTTGCGGCGCGAGCATGTGGGCAATCTCGTGAACAACTACCCACTTGCAGCGCGTCTTGCGTGGGAAGGTAACTGAGATATGTGCCGGCTCGAATCGAACAATTGCGCGCCGGTGGCCTTGTCCTGCGGAGACTTTAAGTTTCTGAGTGCCGGTAACAATATCCCGCGCCATTTTGTATTTACTTAATACATGCCTGTTTTCTAAAATACTCCACAAGTATTCTTCTAGTTCCGCCATGTTCTGAAACTCCATACTCGACCAGCCGTAACACTCGTACTCTGATGCATACATCCGGCTTTTCTGACTGTCGCGAGGCCGAAGCGTGTTGGTGGGTGTCATAAAGTTTCTCCAGTATGTGACCCATTAGAGCCGAAACGGAAGTCAAAGAATGGGCTTGAGCCCAAGGAAAGTAAAATTGCTGGAACACCATTTTTTCGGACCAGAGGCACAAAACTGTAACCCTCTAGTTGAGGTTGAGGGTTGCGCCAGGGCGACGGGCACTCATTAAAAAATAAAGTAATCACAATGTTGTACTTATAGCGTACAGGCAGCGACGAGAGAAAGCAACTTTTACTGAAAGAAATTTTTATAAAAGATTTTTTATGAGAGGTTGTGACTTATGATAGAGCGTGCTACAATCTAAGTATCAACTCAATGAAAGGAATACCAATGAGACAACCACTAACGGTCAGCGAGATAGACGCCCGGATAGAAGAGGCGGTGCTGCTAGGCATCGAGGGATTCTGGGCCAAAGTCGTGGAGACCTTCCCTAGCGTAACCGGTGGGGATTTTGACCCGATGTACGAAGGCGCGATGTACGCCGAGGCAACTGACTGGGTACGTCACTGGCTGATGTGCAACTCACCTCTTCTGGACGACCGGAAATAGTTTGGACTGAGTCCAAACTTTGGCGCCAGGTTGGTATTTCAAAAAACCGACCTATGCTAGAATATGATAACAATCAAATCAATGAAAGAGGTAATGAATGAAATCACTCAAGGTCTTCTTTTGCGGCCTGTATACGTGGTTCATGTTTTCTTGGGCTGGGCTGGATGATGACTACCCCGCGATAGTGGCCATCCCGCTGGTGCTTGGCATGCTGGCCCCATGCTACGGAATTTCAATCTGGATATATAAGCAGTACCGCTTCTTCCATCTACCAACTCCATTTCAACTACTGAAAGGACTATCAAGACAATGGCAATACGTAAGAAAAGGCCCCGTGGTCACAAGGGTAAGTCTTCCAAAACCAAAACCCCCATCATCACCTACACCGTAACGGTTGCTCATGAGCCGGACGCGGAATGTGATTCGTGCGCTCTCCCCCGCTCTGTTCTCATTGAGCAGCCGGGTGGCGCGTGGGTCTGTGAGGTATGCCTGGGCGCCGTATCAATGGACGAGTTTTGGCGCGCCTCACTCATCACCGCCATCCCCTACGGATACGGAGGTGAGTGATGAAACAAATTACCGACACCATCGTTGAGGACTATCAGGCCGAACTGTGGCGCAGCGCCACGGAAAGGGCTGGAAGCGTTTACCGAGTTCCTCAAGACGAGATGCAGCGCATTGGAGAACTGGTGCGCGGCCTCTACGTCCTACAGACTTGGCAGCAGCGCGGCAGCCAAGGAAGCGCTGTCCGGTTCTTGAACGAGTACTCGCTCTCGAGCGGCGTAATAGAAACTCTCGTTGCCGGCTTTGTAGGAAAACAGGCGTTGGCTGAGGTGAAAGAGTCTGCCTCGGTCAAGCGTGCCGACAAATGGAAAGCACTCGAGACATGGGCAAAAAATAATCTCTACCAAGAGGTACCAACAGAAAAAATAGTTGAAGTAGCAGGGTTCTCATACCAGACAGTGCTGAATTATATAAAAACATCTGGGTACTTTAAACAAATTAAAAGAGGCTTGTGGGAAGTAAGAGACCCCAAAGAAGACAGGCTCCGAGCAAAATTGAAGGAAGATAATGGCTAAGAAAACTGAATTTCGACAACCACCAGGACCGCGGAACGGTAGTCCGTTTCAGGTGAAGAATTTTGTCGACAAACTTAAAACACAACCGGGCGAATGGGCCGTGTACTGCACGGGCAACATCGCGCGCACGGGCCACTCGAAAGCGCAGCAGTATAAGCGCCGATATCCGGGTAGCGAGTGGGTAGTGCGTCGAGAAGAAACTGGCTACACCGTCTTCGGTCGATGGGTGGGGTAATCTAACCCAATGAAGCCATTCACACTTAGTATCTCTTTGGATACATATCGAGCGGGCGTCAACATGGCGGAAATCATTAGAGATTACGATGAAACCGCAGACGTTCACCTCCACGAGGCCAAGCGCGGCTCCGGGTGGTCAATCACCGCACACATCTGCATCCCGGAAGAAAAGGCGATGGTATTGCGCCGGCGCATCAAAGACACCGGCGCGCTATGCGTCTTTCGAGAGGCCGACCAGGCCTAAGGGAACGGCCGCGCGTTAGAGAAACAAATTTTGCTGGAACACCATTTTTTGGGAGCAGGGGCAAATGAGACATAAATACAAAAGTGTCTCAAATAAAATAATTGATAGGTAAAAAAATACCCGAAATAGTGTTGCTTTGTGTCTGACAATGTGGTAGAATTAAAGCATGACAACACAATACCTATTACAAAAAACCAATGATAAGGGCTACCGACGATTCGTGGCAAAACTCTTGGGAGACAAGGGCGGAACTACAAGTAGTTTCCGCTATGCCCTCCTTTGGGACAGATTTGTAGACGCTGAAGTATTCCGCACAATGAACGGGCTTCATCAGTTTGACATAGTTCTCTCTGACGGTACCGACGACCAAGATGCCGAAGCCAAAGCGTACTGGATGGCTAAAAATGGAAAATAAACTTGACTGGACAGACATGCTCCTTGCTCACCCCTCCACCACGAGGGAATTCGTCGTGGAAACCGACATGGACTGGTGGATTTGTAAATGCGGCAACGAACCACATTTCGACGGCTACTCGTCTTGTAGTGAAATGGGCGAGCGCTGCGAGCCAGAAGAAGGCGTCTGGGACGGCAAACACTGGCTGTGCGAGAAGTGCTTTCGCATTATTGACGGCGACACACTGGAAATAATCGGCTTCTGTAGCGATGATGTAATCAACAAAAACGAAGAATACAGGTGGCACGAGTTGTAAATTGTGCTACAGTATGCTACAATGTGATAACAACGAAAGGAAACACAATGTCAGAAATAAAACAATGTTATTACTGTGAGTCAGAACTAACGGACTGGAATCTATTTCCAATCGGAGCCACTGAAGATAATACAGAACGGCTTTATGACTGGGACAAGGTTATCTGCGACGACTGCTATGACGGTCACTGTACCGAATACCAACTACAACCACTGAAAGGCGAATAATGTCCACTGAAAAAATTTCATTAGATGAATGGGTCTCCTGCTACCTAGAAGTCTTTAAGTCAGACGAAGCACTACAAGAGAGCATAGATGATTACGGCGGTTTTGCTGGTTGGGCATCGGAAGGCGTTTCAGCCCTCAACAATGTTGATGGCGAAGAGGCGACCGACCACGAGTGCCTAGAACACGCCTACGAACTGCTCAGACTTTATTTTGACGCAGTTGAGCGAGGAATAGATACACAATGACAACTCTTATCAAAATGGAAATGGATACTTGGTGCGCAAATTACAAACCAATTGTCAATCTCTATGCGGAAAACCCTTCGCTTGATGACGGCGAGGGCGGAATTATGTTTGAGACTTACGGCGGTGAATTGGACTTTGTTCGTGGCGTCGCCGTGACTAACCCGCATCATGTCTGGACATACATAGACGGAGATGACGGGAAAACCGTAATTGTGAATGGCTTTCACTTAGTCAATCGCATCGGCTATCTCATCACAACCAAACCAGCAGAAATAGAAAGTTTCTACGAAATTTCCATGTAGAGGTTGCTATTTGTCTTACAAACCCCCTACAATGTAAGTATGAGCCCAACACAGAAAGAGAACACAATGAAACAATTTATTATCAGACAAACCGTAGACCTTGACCTTCAGTGGTTGGTTGAGGCGGAGTCGGTAAAAGATGCCCTTGAGAAAGCATGGGGCAACTTCGACAGCGCAAAAGTCGTGGACATCTGTCCTCTCGACTGGGATAAGCCGTGGGATGCCGAAGAAGTAGAAGGGAAAGCACCGTCTTTCCTCTCTGCCGAAACACTCCGCAAGTGGCAAGAAGTTGGTCTCCTCTAATGGGCGCTGACCTCCTCTACTCGTTTAACGAGATTCAGGCAACCAAAGAGCAGGCGTTGGCTAACGCTAAATACCTGCTCGACAACAACCCTCTTCGTGACCTCATCCAAGAACTGGAAGATTCCTGCATCTCCACCCCTTGGTGGGGCGAAGAAGACGAGTCCATAGACCCAGACGATGTTCTGGCGTTCCTCAATCGGTGCGTGGAAGATGTTTATTCTGCCATCAACCGCCGCGACTGCGGAGTGATGTATGTGGACGAGACCAGGCCGTTCTATTTCACTGCCGGTATGTCTTGGGGCGATACTCCTACGGATGTCTACGACTCGTTCGTGGTCTGCCAGAACTTCGGGCTGACTTTGATTCCAGAGGTTGCGAAACCCGAAAATAAGTGATACAATGTATTTGTGGGGTGATGCAACCATCGCCCGTAAAGACACAGTGACGGTCTGTGTCTACCCCACGCTAAATAACCAACTCAACACAGAAAGATAAAACAACTATGGGATTAGACATGTACCTATCCGCCAAGAAGTATTACTCAGGTGCGGAATGGCGGACAGAAGAAAATAAAAAAGACTTCCAAGAACTCCTGGAAAAGTCGGGTATCGCAAACCATGTGAAAACCCACCTCGCAAGTGTTCAGTTGGAAGTCTCTATCGGCTATTGGCGAAAGGCGAACGCTGTTCACCAATGGTTCGTAGACAACTGTCAGGGTGGCGAGGACGACTGTCGCTACTCCTATGTCTCACGAGATAATTTGACCGAACTGAAGAAGATTTGCGAGAAAGTGGTTCTTCAGCCTGCTATGGCTGGTGAGGAACTTCCAACTCAGGAAGGCTTCTTCTTTGGTGGAACTGAGTACGACGAATACTATTTGGACGACCTCAAGCACACGATTTCCATCATTGAAAATTGTTTAGCGATGCCTGATGATTGGGAGTTCTACTACCACTCATCGTGGTAGACACAAATGGCTGGGCTTGTCTGCGCGAAATTGTCAACAACGGCAACATGACCCCGTCATAGTGGCTTGTGGTGAGGGGGATTCCCTCACCATGAGAGGGGATTCCCTCACCACAAGTTGTTATTAACTCAACAGAAAGGAAACACCATGAACAAGAGCACACTCGTACTCGCATTGTTCGTAATCTATTTAGCAGCAATAATTATCGGAAGAAGGTCCCATTAAATGGAATTTGACGCTGGAAATGAACAGTGGGTAGTTCTTGATGAACTCAGCCCGGAGGAACAAAAGAAACTTCTCAGGGTCTTATTCGGGCCTCTAGAACCAGAAGAACTAAAAAATTTATGGGATAAGGTTGTTAGACGACGAAAGAAGTGATACAATTTAGTCATAAGTAATAACCAACCCAACACAGAAAGATAAACACAATGCCAAACTGGTGCTACAGCAACATGGACATACACGGTGACCGAGACGAACTCCAGAAGTTCGTTGACGCAACCAAGATAACCGCAGAGGATGGAATCGTTCATCACGGACTAAACCACCTCTTCCCAATCCCAGAAGAACTCCAAGCAACGCCGTCGGCGTGGTACGGAGACGCAGATAAGCAGGCTGAGCAGACCGCCTTAGAACAGGCAAACATTGCTAAGTACGGCTACAAAGACTGGTACGACTGGGCTTACGACAGCAAGAACTGGTCTACCAAGTGGGGTGCTTGCGACCTAGAGTGGACCTCGTTTGATGTGGATGACAACTACATCGTCGGACCGACCGAGTCGTACATCTCTGCGAAATACCAAAGTGCGTGGGGTCCGGCAGACGGACTCATCCGCAACATCTCAGCCAAGTTCCCGAAACTTGTCTTCACCGTGGTATCCACAGAAGAAAGCGACGCATTCGTCTGCTATTCCATCTTCCGTGACGGCAACTGTCTTGCTGAAGAAGGAGAAGAGCCGGTACGACCAGAAGGACTTGATGAACTCTATGAGAAGGACTTTGACGCCTTCTATGAGCGACTCGGTGACTGGCAGTGCGAGTACCAAGACAAGTTGTCCAATGCCTGTGACAAGGCTCTTGGGCGCATACTTATTGACAAGAAATAGGTCTACAGGTGGGGGGTGACAGATTGTCACCCCCCCCATATGTAGTATGTGACCCCAGACACAACCCCTGTCAAATTGTCAGGGGGGGGTGACAAATTGTCAGGGGGGGGTGTGACACCAGTGTCATGGGGGGGTGACAGATTGTCTCCCCTCGAATGGTACACGACCTCGGAATTCCCTTACCCAGTAAGGGTTAGCGGGGTTTGTAAATTTCCTAACCGTCCCTTAACCGTTATTTATAACCGTCCCTTAACCACAGCGCGCACACAAATGTGCGCGAGAGGTTGTGAGACGTCATACAATCCGATACACTGTAAATGTAATACCAACCAACAAAGAAAGAAGATAGAAATGACCAAAGCAAAAACAAAGGCGCCAGCCTCAAAGTATCCACTAATCGCCTTCCGCCTTTCGGCAGAGATGTCGAAGCAGATTGCGACCGTGGCGAAAGAAGATGGCATCAGCAAGTCCGCTGTTATTAAGTCTGCCATCGAGGCATTGCTCAAGAAGCGCGCCTAGGACCTCCGAAGGGGCTGGGTGTGCCCAGCCCCAAGGGAACGGCCGCGCATTAGAGAAACAAAAAACGGTGGAACACCATTTTTTCGTGACAGGGGCAGTTTGCTGCCCACACAACCGGCACAAGATTTTTTTGAAATAGGTTGTGTCTGACACAAAATGGTGGTACACTTCTAGTACCAACAAAATGAAAGGTAATTAAAATGAAAACAACCAACATCCAACAAAGCACGGTTCGTCGTCGTATGTTCCAGTTGCGTATTGACAAAGGTTTGTCGCAAGACAGCCTCGCCAAAGCAGCAGGTATTGACCGAAAGACTGTAAATAGAATTGAGAACGGACACTTCTCACCAAGTCTTGATACCTTTTTCCGTCTATGTATCGCACTTGATGTGCGCCCAGCAGACATCATGAAAGGAATTCGTCAATGAGTCGCCCAACTATTGCCATGAAGCACTACGCAAGTGATATCGTCGGGAAAACTATTTCTCGCGTTCGCAGCATGACCAAAACAGAAATGGACGACTTGATGTGGTATGAGTCAAGCGACCCAACCCTTGTTATTGAGTTCACTGACGGCACACTTGCGCTAGTCGCAGCCGACCCCGAACTCAACGGTACGGGCTTCCTATCCATTCAGCCAAAGTAAAATAAACACATGGACAACCAAGAGACGATAAAGAAACTCGTGGATGGGGCCCTCGCCGGAATCTCCGGCAGGGACCTCGTGTCCACGGCTGAGATGACAGACCTGCTGCTTGACATCAGATTACATCTTCTCACTGCTGAGGTTGCAAAACCCGAAACAGTGTGATACAATCTAAGTACAAGCAATAATCAACTCAACAGAAAGAGAGAAACACAATGGCTACAACAACAATGGAAGATTACTGGGATGATGTCAAGAGAGAAGTCAAATACGCAAAAAGTATTTCTTTTGACGGTTGCCACAAAATCTATTTAGCAATGGACGACACACAAGCAAAGTGGTTCAAAGAAAACTACAACGGCGAAGACTGTGGCGACATGACCTTTGTGGGCACACCAGCAGAAATGTTTGAAATGCTCAAAAAATGGTACAAAAACTCGTGCTCTCTTAAATTTATTCAATCAGTTAGAACCAACGAGGCTGACGAAAACGAAGGTTTTGAAAGTCTCATACCTCAGTTTGCTCACGATGAGGTGGACGACGAGGATGAGGATGAGTACTAAGCCTTATCGTTTCCTAGCCGACGAGCGTTTCATCATAAGCATGATGCCCGCTGACCTCAGAAATGAGGTTGCCGAAATCTTGGCGCAAAACCCCACCCACGAGGAAGCCTTGTGGTGGGGCAACGCCAGCGACGAGGACTACGAGCAACTTGCCTATTCCATGATGAACGATGATTATTTATGGAATGTGTGGCGACAATGCTTCTATCACTCAATGACAGAAGAAAAGCGGCACATAGAAATCCGGGAAAAGAAGTTGCAAGACGAGCAATAAAGTGATACAATGTAGTTGTGGGCAGATGACATTCGTTCTGCTGTAAAGGGCTGAGGTTCTAGACCAAAAAGCCCGTTCCCACACTAAACCAACCAACTAACAGAAAGATAAAACAATGGGATACTTTGTAAACATAACCAATCAAAACTTCTTTGTAGCAAAAGAAAACTTCAATGCTGCTTATGAAGCAATGTGCGCTCTCAATGACCGAGATGACCTAAAAACAGGTGGTTCTTGGGGTGAGGGACTCAACGCAGACAGCCCACGACCAGAAGGCATGACTTATCATCCTGCTAAGTGGTTTGCGTGGATGCCACCCGACTTCCCCGACTACTGTAAAGACTTCTTGTCGGTTCTGACCCAAATGGGTTTTGAGTACGACCTTGACAGCGAAGGAAATCTTGCTTTGGTCCACTATGACAACAAGACTGGCGCAGAAGGTCACTTCTTTGAGGCAATCGCCCCGTTTATTCAGGACGGTTCGTTTATTGAGTGGCGTGGCGAAGACGGTGGCGAGTTCCGTTGGCTATTCACAAACGGAACCTGCTCGGAACAAACCAACGTGACGAGGGTGTGGTCATGACCAAAAAATTGGTGATACTCAACGAACTAATGGTGAGTATTGAGGACCTAATAGGCGAAAAACTTGAATGGCAAATTTTTGAAGAGCAAGAGCAAGTCTTGGTTGATAAAACTTCGCTAACCATTATGTATGAAGAAATATTGCGCCTAAGAAACGAATTACTTGCAAAACGTTCAACAACGTGATACAATAGAGTTGTGGGGTTCGCAATGATACCCGAGTAAGAGTACCGTAGTCGGTGCCACCCCACACTCAACAAACCCAATCAAATCAACACAGAAAGATAAAACAATGATAACGGAAACATACGGCAAAAATAAAACAGTTCCATACAGCCACACGCGGGGCACGGTCTCTGACAACAGTCGCTATCTGACCGATGCGACCGATAGAGGCGCCACGTGGACGGAAGGCAACGACACCGTCGTGACCCTCCGAAATCACCAGCAGTCGTGGTATTTCACCGAAACAAAGACTTGTGTCAATCGCCTAAGAGTTCCGCTCCAATTACGGGCAAGTATTCGCCGCAATGCGTACGACTCACAGTCGGAAATCCGCTACGAGGTATGGAGTGGCACGAAGTGGGAAACCAAGCACATTATGGGCATAGAAGGCACTCCGGCAGAGTCGATTAATTATGCGACGCCGCTCTACAAACTTGATACGGAAGTGTTTCGCCAAACTGCCGACATTGTCTGGGACATTGCTCGGGCGTACGGTGACCTTGTCGGTTGACATTGGACAAAACCATCTTCGGTATGTAAACTAAAAATCGCAGGCACACCTTTTCCCTTCCCTTGTGGTGGTGCCTGTCGGGCCGCGGTCCGTGGCGTTCTCCCTTTCTGTCGCCACGGACCCACCGCCCACCGGGCAGGACCAAGAGAACGGCCGCGCCCCATGAAATGAAAAACTTCTGGAACACCATTTTTTGGGGCCAGAGGCAAGCCAGGTAAGGGTCCGGCGGCCGCGAGCCAAAAGTTGTCCACAGGCTGTGGATAAATAAAACAAATTTAAGGTTGGTATTTAGGTATTTACCCGATACAGTTATTGATAGGCGAGATGAACAAAAAAAAGTTTCGCTAAGAGGTTGTGGAAACACAAACCTTGTGATACACTGGATAATGTAAGGCAATACCAACCCAATCAACCCTCAACAGAAAGGTAATACGCAATGTCACAAGAAACCATGGAGTGGCTCAACTCCAACATTCTCGTCGGGTACACCGATGAGCGTGGACACGCTTGGCACTATCGCCAAGACCTCCAAGGCAGTGAGCCGAACCACTACACAGGCGCAGTCCCTACGGATGACATTCTCCGAAGGCTGTTCTCGTGGTCAGCAATCAGCGCGCCAGTATTCATCCGAGTCCCAGCGACTCTGGACGACATGTCTGGCGTAGATGACAAAGGTAATCCAATCAAATTCATTCAGGCAGTGAATCGTCAAGCAATCTTGCGCGACGACACCAATGCTCTGTTTGAAATCTTCAAAGACGGATACCGTTCGCACCAATACGGCGAATGGCTCGTTCAGAACCTTGCGAACATTATTGATGATGAAATCAATTTTGGCTCAGCAGGACTCTTGAAGAACGGCGCTGTTGCGTTCGTGTCTTTGGAGATGCCCGAAAGCGTGGAAGTAATCGAGGGTTTCTCGGTTCGCCCACACTTACTGGCAACGACCAGCCACAACGGACAATTGGCAACGACCTACAAGTCGGTGAGCACATTCGTAGTTTGCGATAACACGCATGCTATGGCAATGGGCGAATCAACCAGCCAATTCAAGACACGACACTCCAAGAACAGCGCGCTACGAATTCAAACAGCGCGCGACGCTCTCGGAATCGTTCACAAGATGACTGACGACATAGTGGCAGAAGTGCTCGCTCTTTCGTCGCACAAAGTGAGCGACTCTGAATGGGAGAAGGTTCTCGCGAACCTCGCGCCAATTCCAGTGTTAGAAGACGACAACAGCAATCAAGGTGCCGTCACTCGCGCTGAGAATAAACGCGATTCTCTCGTTGGGCTCTACAACTACGACACACGAGTAGCACCGTGGAAGGGTTCGGCTCTTGGGGTTCTCCAAGCGTTCAACACTTACAACCACCACATCGTTGGTGCGAACGGCAATCGCGCCGAACGCAACATGATGAACGCGCTCATGGGCAAGACCGAGACAGCCGACCGAAAGGTTCTTGACTTGCTCGGAGTCTGAGTAGTGAGGTTGGGTTGGGTTCGGAAACGGACCCAACCCTAACCCTCAACTAAACGTTGAGGGTTGCGGGCCGCGGACGGCCCCGGGCGAAACCAGGGCCGCGGACGGGTCAAGGGAACGGCCGCGCCTTAGAGAAACAAAAAATGGTGGAACACCATTTTTTCGTGACAGGGGCAGAAGCCGGGAACCGGCGGCCACTCTGAGTGGTCATTCAACCACAAAAGAAATTTGTCAAAACAGGTTGTGGTTTGTCTGACAGTCCCCTAAAATAGAATACATAAGCGCATAAAGAATTTAAAAAAAATCATCACAGAAGTTGCGAAAGCGACAGAAGTGTGATACACTTAGAACATAAGGCAATACGAATACAATGAGTAGTTACTGACAACAATCAAGCAATCATCACACCCGACACGCTGTATCACTAGCGATAGTCCAACCTCGTCTCCTAGGAACGAGCACGGACTCCCTCCTACGCTGTATCCGTCCCTCAGTGTCCCTGTTTGCTGACGCAACGAGGCTTGCTACCTCGTGAGTGTCAATGGTTGCGCAACGACGGTTGCCGTTGGTAACTGCTCAGTGTATTCGTGTTACGTCACCCAACAAGAAAAGGAAACCAATGACAAAGACAACCGAACACCGAGGATTTGTCTCGTTCTCATCGAGCGAAAAAGAATTCTCCGAATTTAAGATTAAAATTAATCGATACTACAAATGGTGCGAGGCTTTGGGCCTCAACCCAGAAGACGATGAAAACTACATCGGTTTCTGCGAGTCAAACCAGGGGTAAGAGGACGATGAGTGAACAGCGTGAATACACCAGGTACTGCGACCAAGGATGCGGTTACAGGTTGCCCGAGGAATACGCGGACAACGAAACGACCTGCGGTGCATGCCTGAATGGCCTGGATGAGGACGAATAATGAACGACCAAGGAGACGCCATTCAGTTGAGTGTTGGCGCCTACCTGAGTCGGGGTCCCGGTGCGCTAACCCCTTTCGTGTGCCGGGACTACTTATTCCCCGCGGGCAGAGGCAAGCGGGAAGGTTAATCAAAAAATAAATAAATAGTCCCTCACACGAGTTGCTATTTGTCTAACAGTATGGTACAATTTTATTAGTGGGGAATAAGCCCTACTAAACAACAAAGGGAAACAAAATAATGGAAACACTAGAAAACACAACCGAATTGAGCATGGTGGAAATAGTCACCCTGCTCGGAACAGATTACCTAAATGCCACACCAGCAAAGAGTTATGACATGGCTCGTTGCGCACCCGTGGCATTCCTCAACGAAGCACCAGTTCTAGTTCTTGACTTAGAACAGCGTCACAAAGATGTTTATCGTCTTATTGACGCAATTTATCCTGAGAAAAGCGTGAACTACTACGCCGTCATTACTGGTGGCTGGGCTTCTCCTAATGACAACACAGACTGCCCACCAAGCGTTCACCCACAGCGCAAGCGTGTGGAGTTGCTTTGCTTGGTAAGTCGTGACGGGCAAATAGCCAGCGCACTTTCCATGTCGGGTAAGACCGAACTCGTCATTGACGAGGGACGAGCAACAGGCTCGCTCGCCGAGGCTGTGGCAGGAATTTTCGGCTAAATCAAAGGTTCGGTGGGGCGAAAGCCCCACCAGCCAACCCCCGGGCGGGTAAAAGGAATTCTATTTCCAGGTTGTAAAAGCAGTTTGAAAATGTTATACTGTAAACATCAACAACACAATGAAAGGGAAATAACAATGGGATACACACATTACCACATCAGGGATAACCGAAATAAAGGCTCAGCCTATTTCTATGGGAAACTTGCGCTTGACGCTAAGGCGATTATTGCCGAGGCTAAGAAGCGAGGCATAGCCGTTTGTGGCTATGACGGTACAGGTGAACCTGAGTTCAACGAGGGATACTTCCGCTTCAACGGCAACGCCGAGGCAGGCGAGGATTACGAAACATTTGCTTGGGAAGCGTTGCCTACTCAACAAGCGTGGGAAGCCGAGCGAGGTGGAAACGACATTTTCGATTTCTGTAAGACGCAGTACCGACCCTATGACGCAGTAGTGACTGCCGTACTCATTCGTGCGAAAGTCATTTACGGCGACCTTGTGACGGTGCGCTCAGACGGCTCATGGAGTGAGTGGCAGGCAGGGCGTGACATTTACGAGGCAGTATTCGGGGAACTCGCACCCAGCCCATTCGTTGGGGAGTTGGTGTAAGCGTAGGGCGGGGCACCCCAGACGCCAGCCTTTCGCCGCCTTACGAACGGCGACACCGCACTAGACGGTGCTGGTAGGCAGGGGTGCCTCACTCGCTTTTTACCACCGTAGACGACAAACGCCACCGGGCGGGCCAAGAGAACGGCCGCGCCTTAGAGAAACAAAAAATGGTGGAACACCATTTTTTCGGCAACAGGGGCAGCGGGCGAAAAGGGCGACAGGGGAAGCAAGCAGCGGGTGAGGCGTTTCCCACTACCCGATACCTACATTGTAGCACATTGTAGCACAGAAAGCAACCCAAAAAGAAAAATAAATAATTCCCTCTATGAGTTGCTATTTGTCTAACAAGGTGGTATCATTCTATTAGTGAGGTAATCGCCTCACCCAAACAGAAGGGAATAACAAAATGGATACCGAAGTAGCCAAGCCACGACAGAGCGCAAACCTCTACTCGTGGAACACAGCCATTGACCAAATCAAGGTAAAGGTCAGCAACGGAAACCTAGAACTGAGCATTGGAGAACTCCGAATTCTCCTAAGCCCAGCAGTAGGTGAACAAGTGCTAGACCTCGCCAAGGCGTTCAGCACGGTGGAAATCACCGAGACCATGACCTCAAAGGTTCGGGTCTAACGGTTCTGGTTCGGCTGGTGGGGTCACCTCCTTCCCCACCAGCCTGAACAACCCCCGGGCAGGGGCAATTATCTGTGTAAGAGGTTGCGAAAACTAAATTAGTGTGATACAATAGAATTATCAACAACGAAAGGGTAAAAATGACAACTTACACAATGGCGATACTTGACCGCGAGGGTCGCGACTGCGACGCTCACGAAGTAATCCGTCAAATCGGCAGAATGAACACATACGCTATTTGTGGTGGCGTGTGGTCTCCACTCCGAGATAGCACCAACCAAGACCGCATTATCGGCGCGTGGCTACACTGTGGCACTTCGCGAGCCGTTGAGGTAATTCTTGATTGGAATGACACCTACATTGTGCGCCGTGTCCGTCGCATTACGCGAGGCACAGGGCGCAATAGTGGCGTGGTGGAGTTTGAGCAAAAAGAAGTTTATTGTGACGAACTAGCAGAAGTCGCTTATCGGGCTTCTTGCTGGCGATAGTTGCAAAATGGCAAAAAGTGTGATACACTAGAACTATGAGAACAAAACACCCATACCCATACAACTACCAAGTATTCCCGACCCGCGAGGGCTGGGAACTGTGGTTCTGCGACGAAAACGAACCGCAGAACAGCAAACAGGTATTTGCCACCGAGCAAGAAGCACGGCGGGCAGCGGCACAACTGAACTTGGAGTACGAACTCCACAACATACCGACACCGTAAAAATAATTTGCGTGGAAGGTTGCTATTTGTCTAACAGTATGATACAATAGAATAAGTAAGCAATAACAACAACAACAATGAAAGGGAATACAACACAATGAGTAAGACAATAAATGTAAGAGTGACGCGGGCGAAACTGCTCAGCGCACTAAAAAAGGCATTAGCCGATAAGCAGAAGGAAGCCAAAGACCACACCAACGCCGTAAAGGCTAAGGAAGTCGCTTTGGCTGACATCAAAAAGCAAATTGCCAGCCTTATCAAAGCAGGCAAGATGACACCGAAAGAAGTATCATTCCCCTACTCGTATCGTTATGACAATAACGAAACGAAAGAGGTAACAGTTACCTTCTCTCATAAAATCACAATTCCAAAAGTTGAGAGCAATTTCAGCGAACACTCAAATAGTTCAGCGATTGAGGAATTGGAAAATGCTATTCGTATTCTGGAATTGAGTGACGAGGATTATGTAAAGACCTCCTCGTATGGCTCGGTTGCCAAGTACCTCTAACATGGTCTAGGTGGCTGGCGAGTGGGATTACTCGTCAGCCACTTACCAATCCCCAGCCCCGGGCGGGTCGAGAGAACGGCTGCGCCTTAGAGAAACAAAAAATGGTGGAACACCATTTTTTCGTGACAGGGGCAAAACACAAAACTCAGGGGCCACTCTGCGCGTTCTCCGGCCACGAAGAGTGACGGGCAAAAATTATTTTGCAAATAGTGTTGCAATTCTGTCTAACATACCCTATACTGTAATTATGACAAACTCAATAGGAACTAACCCGTATGTTAGACGTGAAATCCCAACATCAAAACAGGTATTTGCATTTCTGGAATACTGTGAGTCGTTCTATCTAATCGGTTATTCAGGCGAGCATGACGCAATCTATCCATTCGCACATAAGGATGAGATAGTCGAGGCTGTCATGGCGCACATCACCGACCCAAACCCTCTATTCCCGTTTGATGGTGACAGTGCAGACCGTGAGGCTGTAAGAGACAGAATTTGCACCTATCGTGCAGTAGTCGGTGCAGAATCCGACTTCGACAAAGCAGTCGCAGAAGTTGCAAAACTGAAAGCAGTGTGATACACTAATAACAGTAGGGCAATCCCGCCCCACTGAAACAGGAAGGTAAGCCAATGCCAAAAGTCAGACAATACCGATACGAGCCCGTGGGCATGGACATTTTTGATGCCCGCAAGTATCAGCCAGCACGTGGCACGCTCGTCGTGAAGTGCTCTGGCGGTGCAGGCGCGCCACGCAATGGCACTATGGGTCACTGCTTCGTCAAAGACGCGGCAACAGGCGCGTTCTATGGCCTAGTGCTAGTGAATTCACTCGTCCCCGCGGGCCTCGTCTCTACCGATAGGTAGGGCCGAGCCCCGGGCCGGAGAAACAATTCAAGAAATAAGTTGCAAAAGATAAAACTACGTGATACAATAGTATCAGAAGGGAAAACATAAATGAACAAAACAATCGAAAATCTATTATTGTTAGGCTCGGCAGTTATCGGAATAGGGATAGCAGTCACTCTCGGTGAAAAAATTAGCAACGACTTCACTTGCGATGTCACACCTCACAAAGTTGAGCAGGGCGACACTCTGTGGTCAATAGCAGAGAGTAAGTGCGAGGGACACATACAGCGAGTGACCAACATACTCGTAGGTGTCTACGGAACAACTATTCAGGCAGGGCAGAATGTCTATCTGCCAGCAAATGAAAACTGCAAACTAAAACTCGCCTACGGGCAGGTGTGGGAGAACTGTAAGTGAACAAGAAAGAAAAGTTATTCGTGGATTATTGGAGTTTGGTTATTGACCAACTCGGTGGCTCACCGTCATACGACGACTTACTAGAACTCACTCACGAAACTCAGGTGGAGTTATTTGGGTTCTGTTCGTGCGAGGATAACGAGGGCAACGAGAACCCATACGCTGACTGCCTCAGTAAGTAAAAGACAAGCCATGCGCTTGTGGCCGGCAAGGCTAAACACTCCCTTGCCGGCCCCAGGACGCATCATGGCCGCCGGGCAGGTCGAGGGAACGGCCGAGCGCGAAGAAACAAATTTTGCTGGAACACCATTTTTTCAGCAACAGGGGCAAGCGGGCGAGAAGGAAGACTGAGGGGAAAGACCGAGGGGGAAGGCTGAGGGCTATCCCTCTCCTACCCCCTACCAATAAGTGTATCACACGGCAGACAAAAAAGCAACCCCAAAAGAAAAAATAATAATTCGTCTTAGGAGTTGCGAAATGTCTAACAGCATGGTAAAGTAGAAGTAGTGAGGCAATCCCGTCTCACCTAAACGAAATGAGGTAAAACAATGAAAACGACAATCCACCAAGTCACGCCGAACTCAACGGCAATCGCTAAATGGGCGTTCTACTCAGATGATGAGTCTGGCGTAGGCACCCTATTCGTGACATTCCAAACGGGCAGTGAGTATGCCTACCGTGAGTGCCCAATCAGCCTCGTGGTGCCAATGATTACCCAAGCGTCAATCGGGCGATACTTCGCACACACAATAAAGAAGTCAATCCCCGAAGCCAATGTCATGAACCTGACAGAAATGTCGGCAAGCGTCTAGGCATAAAGAATAGGGATAGGTTCGGGCAGGGCAGGCAATCTGCCCGAACCAACCCGATAGGGCAGGCGGCAGAGGCAAAGAAGGCAAAAAAGTTTGCCTCACGAGTTGCGAAAACAGAATGAGTGTGATACAATAATAGTAGTGAGGCAATCCCGTCTCACACGAACAGCAAGGAGAAAAACAATGACACTGAAAACACTGCCGAGAGGCGCAAAACTGACTACGGCATGGTGCGAGGTGAGTTCGTACGCCTACCCGAAGGGGTGGTTTAATGAAGTCACTATCTGCCACTACGAAGCAGACATGGAGTACGCCGACGGAATGGTAATGCCAGCCTCAATGGTTGCCGTCTACGACGACGGCAAGTGTATCTACAAGCAGGCGTTCTACGGCGAGACTGCCCAAACGGATGCCGAGAGACACGGCAACGAGGCTGTCTCAAAAGCCTTGTACGCCAACGCCTAAGCGCAACGGAATAACCATCGGGCGAGCGACCCTCGCCCGATGGATAACCGTGTCACACCCCTGCGCCATAATGGAGATAGTCGAGAAGCCTGCCCCCGGGCAGGAACAGAACAAAAAAAAGTTATCGAATAAGGTTGCGAAAACAGAATGAGTGTGATACAATAGAATTATGAAGGAAAACAACAACAACAACGAGGAGAAAACAATGATAAAGACAAAAACATGGGAACAACTAAGTGATGTCGAGCAGGACAGGTGGCGGGAAAAAGCCATTGAGTACCTAATTAGAAACACTTGGCTACCCCTAAGTGATGATGTCTGGGCAACTGATAAGTACTCCGACATGATTGAGAATAAAGCAATAGACATGTTTGAGAGCGATGAAGCCCTCAGGCTTGACGCACTAGCCAACTAAATCGAGAGCGCTCGGCGAGGATTCACCTCCTTCCCTCGCCGAGCCAATCTCGGAGGGCCGTATTTCATTTCGCCACCGGGCGGGTCAAGGGAACGGTCGCCCGCTAAATGAAAAAATGATGGAACACCATTTTTTCGGCGGGCAGAGGCAGCAAAAGCGAACAGGTGTTCGCCACGGGCGGGGCGAGGAAGGGCCCTCACTCTAAGTAGTCGAGAAGTCACTCTCCGTAGTTGTGTGACAATCGTGTGACAATTCAGAAATTCGTGCCGTAGAGGTTGCTAATTGTCTAACAGTATGATACACTTTTATTAGTGAGGCAATCCCGCCCCACCGAACAAAATAGGAGAAAAAAATGCTTACGCTAATCGGCTCGGCAGAAACGCCAACGCCACCAGAAAACGACACAGCATGGCTCATTCGCAACATGCGCAAGGGTGGCGCAATCGTCACTCGCAACGGAATTCGCACTCGTGAATTCCTACCAACGACCTACACCGACCCCGACACGGGTAGGCAGTCGCACCCACTCTACCCAGCCGACAAGCAGGGTGGCAGGGTCTACACCGACACCAGCACCAAGCCAATGCTTGACTAAGAACCCCGAAGGGGTGGGGCGAAAGCCTCACCCCAGGGTGATGCTCTGCCGAAGGGCAGCAGAGGCAAGCGGGCAAGGTGGGCAAAAATAATTCGCTAAATAGTTGCTAATTGTCTAACAGTATGCTACATTATTACTAGGAGGAAAAAATGAAAATCACAAACCTAATCACAAACGAAATGAAAACGGGGCGCACTCTCAAAGCGTCGTCGTGGAGGGCAGTTCAGGTATCCGACAAAGTTCGGGAAATCTGGCACTATTCAACACTGATGGCGACATTAGAGGGCGACACCTTCACGCAAGTCAGCGAAGGGTGGGGCTCAATGAGCGACAAACACGGCATGGGAAAACTGCGCCGAGGAGTTCGTGAAAAAGGCTACACCGAAGCAGAAAAATAGTCACCCGAAGGGGTGGGGCGAAAGCCCTACCCCGAAAGGGGGCAGCAGAGGCAAGCGGGCAAAAATAATTTAGAAAATAGTTGCGAAAACAGAACAAGTGTGATACAATAGAATTAGCGAGGCAATCCCGCTTCGCTAGGACAAGGAAGGAAAAACAATGTCAATGTCAATGTCAAATCACATCTACATTCACGGCGTAAAAGCAGACAAAGTGAAAGTAGAAGTCACCGAAGGGCGAATTTGGCTCACGATTGACGGAGAGGGTGGCTCGTATCTTTGGGCAACACTATTCTCCGATGAAGTCGTGGAAGTAGTTCGCAAACTCGGAAGCGCACTAGTCAACCACTAACAGGTCGGCAAGGCGACGGGACGAGAAGTGCCCGTCGCCGAGCCACCGGGCAGGCAAACCCTAACCCTCAACAAGAGGTTGAGGGTTGCGGGCGAGAAGGGCCGCAAAATAATTTAGAAAATAGTTGCAAAAGTAGAACAAGTGTGATACACTATTATTATGAGGAAAAAACAAACAAAAAAGCGCTCAGGGTGGAATGACGCGGACAGACGCGCCTTCGCCGACGGGCAACGGCTACGGGCGGTGACGATAAATCACAAGCCCAAACCAGCACCGACAGCCCGAGAATGGGACTGACGGCGGGCCAGAAAACAATTCTCGTTAGAGGTTGTAATCTGTCTCACAATCTGTTACACTGTAATTAGTAAGAACAACCAACAAGGGAGAAAAAAATGAAAGAACATCATTGGATACAAGTAGACGAGGACAGCCTTCGCTGTTGCGACTGCGACTGCCGTTTCGGAGGGAAGTGGCACAGCCTTCCGTGCGGGACTTCGGAGGAGGAGTTCATAGCCTTCGCAAACGCTCGTCAGAGCGAATACCCAAAATAGACCGAGAAGCCTCGCGGGTTCACCTCCTTGCCCGCGAGGCAATTCGGATACCCCGGGCAACAGGGGCAGGCGGGCCAGGTCAGAATTATGCGCCGCCGGGCGGGTCAAGGAAACGACCGCGCACTAAATGAAAAATCGCTGGAACACCATTTTTTCGGCGGGCAGAGGCAGGAGGCAAAAATAGTTATGTAAAGTTAGAAGGCTGACCACTCTCCGTGAACGATTGACCACTCTCCGTGAATTGTTACAATTGTGTAACATTCTTAAAAATCTGCCAAATTGACACCTAAATCGTACACCCTTGTGATACACTTTTATTAGTGAGGTAATCCCACCTCACCCAACAAAATAGGAGAAAAAAAATGAAGGTAACACTGGAAAATCTACAATCGGCAGTTTGCCGAAAAGTAGTTTTCATTATGGGCGAACCAGACGCCTACGACATGGAAAACGAAAAAATAGACAGCACCTACGGAACACTAGAAGTTACCTTTTCTAGTGGTCGTACCTATGACTACCACAAGGTAAGCATGGCAACATTCAGCGAGATGATGACCTCAACAAGTTTAGGTCGTTTTCTCAATCTAGAAATCAAGCCATTCCATGACTTTACTGAGACAACCTCAGACGAAATCAAGGAACAAATTGAGGCTATGCGCCTACTGAAAAAAGCAGTAAAAGAACTAATCTAGTTTAGTTAGGCTAGTGGGGCGTAAATGCCCCACTAGCCAAAACCAAACAAGTGTTCGGGCAGGCGGTCGGAGGCAGGCGGGCTAGTCATTATCAGTGTATCACACTTTTGGTCGTTTGTCAAGTCCTAGGGCTAAAAAAAAAATAAAAAAAAATAGTGAAAATAGGTTGACAAAGGGTAGTGATTGTGATACACTGGAATTAGTGGGGAATAAGCCCCACACAACAACAAGGGAGAAAATAATGAGACACAAAGGAACGGTGGCGAGTGCCGAAGTAATCTACTCGCCAGCATTAGAGTACGGGGTGCGAACAGAGTGGGCAGTCTGCCTACACATTCAGAGCCCGACAGGCGATAGTTCAGACTTCTTGTGGCGTGAATTGCCATGCGTAAGCCGTGAGCAGGCAGTAATAATCGCCGACAAATGGAACAGCGAAGTTTGCCCCGAATTAGTGGGCAAGTTTGAGCCAGCAATCCCAGCGCAATGGGGAAATCGTCCAGTTATCTCAATGCGCCAATAATAATCGCTTAGTCGGTGGGGCGTAATTGCCCCACCGACAGGCAAACCCTAACCCTCAACAAGAGGTTGAGGGTTGCGGGCGAGCCCAAGGAGAGAGGCGGCAGAGGCAAACACCGGGCGAGTGTGCGTTTCCGTATGTCTGTCTAACACCCGATTAGAAGCGTCAGGAAGCCCTAGGACAAGCGCAGAAAAAAAATGGAGACTAGGGCAGAATAAATAGTCTGTCTAACAACCTGACGCACTAGGGCGCGTCTGGCAAAGGGCGATAGGGGTGGCGAATTCTGTAACACAAATGTCACAAAAATAATTCGCAAATAGGTTGACAAAGGGTAGTAGTTGTGATACACTGGTTTTAGTGGGGAAAACGAAGTACCCACGGAAAAGGGAGAAGGAAATGGACGGGATTATCGGAACAAGGGTGGCAATGCCAGCCAACCCGACAGCGTGGCTAATCGCCAACGCTCGCAAGGGCGCAATGCTCTACACACGAGATGGGCAGACGGTCGCACTGGTGAACACCAAGACGACCTACGGCGACCCCGACAAGGGCACCGAGCAACACCCACTGTACGCCCCAAAGGGCGAAGGCAAGCGGGTCTACATGGCTCGCCCCAAAATGCCAATGCTTGACTAAGAACCCCCAAAGGGGAAGGGCGAAAGCCCTTCCCCGAGGGAGGCGACAGAGGCAAGCGGGAAAAAAAATAAAAAATAATTTGCGTTTGGAGTTGACAAAGGGCAGTAGTTGTGATACACTGGAATTATCAGGAAATAACAAACCAACCGAAGGAGAAAAAAATGAACTGGCAGCATCAGGAAATGGCACAACAGATGTTCGGAGAGTGGGCGCTCGTTTTCCAAAAGGGGAACATGACCACAGTTCTGAACACCTACAAGCGTTATTTGGAAACCAACGCCCCAGAGTTGGTCGCCTCGCTCAACGAAGTGGCAGCGCTTGACTACTTCGCAAAAGCGCTCGTCTATCGCCACTATCGCTAATCCCCGAAGGGGTGGGGCGAAAGCCCTACCCCAAGGGAGGCGACAGAGGCAAGCGGGAAAAAAAATAAAAATAAGTTGACAAAGGGCGATACTTGTGATACACTGAAATTATCAGGCAACACCAACCCAAGGAGAAAGACAATGAAGGAATACACACTGGTAGCAGAACTCACCGACGCAGAGGGTGGCGAGTGGACGGCGGACGCCGGCATCATCGCAACCGATGACGCTTCGGCTGTTCGTCAGGCTCGTATCTGGGCGAAGGACGAGGCAAAGGCGCAGGGTGCCAAACTCGTTGCGTTCTACGCTCAGGACGAGCAGGGCGTGGCACACCACTAGACCCCAAGGGGAGCGAACACTTGTTCGCCCCGAGGGAGGCGACAGAGGCAGCGGGCGAAAAGGGGAAAAAATAATTTAGAAATAGGTTGACAAAGGGTAGTAGTTGTGATACACTGGAATTATCGGGCAATACCAAACCAAGGGAGAAAAAAAATGAACGCAATAGACCAACAAGCGGGCGAGGTACTCAATTTTGACTTAGACCCATTCTGCGAAGTCTGCGGGCGAGTGACAGACCATGTGGGCGAGCACGACGACCTCTTAGAGGCGGGCTTGATTGACTACAACTTCGGCGGGCATGTCGGTTTAGTGACATGGCGCAAGGGTGTCACCCACGAACAAATCGTGGCGTGGCGAGAGGGAGGGGCGAAATGAGGCTCCAACTTTTACTTGTGTGCCCCGAGTGTGAGCAGACGCTCACGAGGGAGGAGATGGCCTACGGTCACGACTGCGAAATCACAACCGAAGGGCAGTGGAGCCCCGAGGAGGAAGACCAAAAAAAATAATTTAGAAATAAGTTGACAAAGGGCAACACTTGTGATACACTTATTATTAGTGAGGTAATCCCGCCTCACGCAACCCAAGGAAGGAGAACCCGATGAACCCGAACAGTAAGAAGTTCGCCTCGAACGAGGACTACTCTCACTGGAACGAGGAAGCCTCAATCGTGCGAGAGCGCGAGGAGAGGAACTCCCACGACGACCACGACGAGTGGTACAACGACGACTACCTCGGCTGAAACGCCAAAGGGGGAGGGCGAAAGCCCTCCCCCGACAAGGGGTGGCAAAGGCAGCGGGTGAGCATGCTCGCCAGCGGGGCTCGCTTAGGATGCGGCGGGAAAAATAAAAAAAAAAAAATACTGCGGGCGGTGTTCAGGTTGTGCGCGAGCGAATCGTGTGATACACTTAGAGAAGATGAGGAAACCAACAAAGTTATTTATTGACATACACATTTACAGTCTCGCCGGATTACTGTCGCTCATTGTTTTGTCTTCGCTGTTTTTCTCCTGAGGAGTTGTCGACCACGGAAGGCAAGAACGACCACGGAGAGTGAGGGATTTATCTCACGATTTCAAAGAAAACCCGAGGATAAATTTTCAAGGGCTAGGGCGACAGCCTCCTAGCCACGGGTGGTGAGAGGGCCCGGAGCCGGCCGGCCAAGAGAACGGCCGCCCGCGAAATGAAATTATGCTGGAACACCATTTTTTGGGTCGGGGAGAGGCTGCGAAAAAAAGTTGTTAGGTGCGCCTAACAACACCCCTCACTCTCCGTAGTCGCCGTCACTCTCCGTAGTCGCGCGTCGCCGTCACTCTCCGTAGTCGCCGTCACTCTCAGTAGTCGCGTGCCGATTATGTCAATCGTGTGACAATCTGAAAAAAGCCCCCCAAGACTTGCGAAGTGTCTAACAAGTGTGCCTAGAATGTCTGTATGACAACGGCGAGCACCAACGGCGCGAACGCGTCACTTGCCGTAGTCACAGAAAAGGGAAACACAGTGAACACGCAAGGCAAGTTAGTGAGAGTAAGAAAGGATAAGCCCGTCAATCACGCGCCTATCACCGTCGTAATTCCGTCGGGCATGACTGAAAACGCATTCCTAATTCGTCTCGCCCGTAAGGGTGCGACAATCGTCACGCGCGCAAACGGTGAGCGCGTCGCGCAAGTAGGACACGCCGTAAGAATGGTTGAGGCTAACGGCAAAAGCACATGGCCGACATTCGCGCCACGCGCTCACGCTCGTCGCGGTTCTGTCAATGGCGTGAGCGTATCGCGCGCGCTTGGAATGTCGAACAGTGACCTAGCACGCGGTGACATTAGCGAGAGATAATCGGAACGACACGGCGCGCGAATTGCGCGCCGTGTCACTCTCAGAGTGTGCGACACGCGCGCACATTCTGAGAGTGTCAATCCCGACACTCTCAAAAAGAAAGAGGTAATGACATGAGTACCAACCCAACCCAACGACACACGGCGCGCCCGTCGCGCTCGCGTGTCATGCGCGCCGTAGTTGGCGCATGGATAGACAGACACGCCGACGCGCTCGCGCTCGTCGTCGTGGCAACAATCGTCACGCTCGTTAGCGCGCTCGTCGCGCTTGGGCTCGTTGCCGATTACGACGTGAGCACACGCGACGCAATCGCAATCGGGCTTATCGTCGTGCTAATGGGCGCGCTATCTGGCGCGTTCAGTTATGTCATCGGCAATGACCGTGCTAGTCGCCGTGTCTCGCGTGTTATGTCGCGCGCCATGCGACAGAACGACGCGCAACACGACGAACAACTAGCGCGCGTAATGCGCGACGGTATCGGACACGCGCGCATCAGTGACATGAGCGCGTATGACATGAGCGCAGAACTAGCGCGACTGTCTGAGCGTGAGTACCAACTACGGTACGCCATGCGATACGCTCGCGAAGATGGGCTAGCAACCTCGCGCGCAATTCGCTAGGAATAATCGCGCACGAATAGAAACACGCAACACGCGCACGGCGCGCACACTCTCGCGGTGAGAGTGTGCGCGCCGTTGCCGTTGTCGGGGACAGAATAGCGAACCCCCGTTAGACACGCCCTAAGCGCGCCAGACACGCGCGCGCCGTGTTTGGCACTTAGTAGCACCCTCGCCCATTCTGACGCGACTAGGCGCGCCCTAATGCGTGTCGCGCTCGCGCCGTGTCGGGCTCGCGCCCGTATCCACCCCCCCCCACCCCCCCCCTGCCCACCGAACACCCGTTCGCCCCCCCCGCGCATTAAGCGCTCAGCAAGTGTAGAAACTACTTATGGTGTATAGTCCTTCTAGCCCGAAGAAACAGTAGGGTGAAAGTGTTAGCGAATTAACCGGCAAGGAGAATCAAATATGTGTGGTGGCGGTAGAGAACATTATGATATTGCCGTGCATCAGTACGAAGAATTACAAGAAGAGAAGTGCAAATTCATGCATCGAGTTGCGCTGTGGCACGGTGCATTACAGGCACAGTTTGAACGAGAGACATTTGGAAAGACGCTTTATGAAGCCATCGCGTAATCTACAGATAGGCGAGGTCATTGACGCCATCGCTCAATCGGAACCCGAACTATTCGGTCAAGGGAGTGCGAAACTTATGCCCGTAAAAAATAGCGATGAAACAGAAAAGAATTGGTGGTTTGCAATCCGATGAAACATTTAGCGAAAGCAGCGATTGCCCTGTTGGGTTTTGCCCTTTTTCTCGCCCTTGCCACTTGGTTTATCGGCGACGGAATGGCGCGTTGATATGTATCTTGGTTACGTATACGGGTTGATTGTAGGAATTGCAATAGGCTTTTTTTTCGGTGCCTACTGGAGTAAGCGGTCTTAAAAATGAGAGAAGACAACAACCTTTCTCCCTATGTCACCCAAGACGAAATTAAGCGAGCAGAAAAAATCCTTCTTAAGGTGCTAGGCGAATATGAACTCTACGCAGCATACTTTGAAGGTTGGACGGAAGGGCAAGAAGCAGACAAGTTAAAAGATTTGGGTCAATTTATGGATTCCCTCAATCTTGCTTATGATTGGCTACGACAAGCAGGGCTTGACTTTTATGAGTATATGGAAAAACATAAACTTCCCGAATTGGAGTAAAGGGCTGGCTTTGCTATCCGCGAGAAATTTGTATTATTTACAACATGGCCTTTACATTAAAGGACGCAACAAACCTCATATATAGTGAGCGCGCCGTTCAGGCGGAGTGCAAAGAATGGCAAAATGTAGCAAGCAAACTGTATCGAGCATTGGTGGTGGAAAAGAACCGCCGAGGTATCAGATGGCAGGATGCTGAAATGATTGCCGAAGCGTTAGAGGCATACGAAAAACTTGCATAGAAAAGAGAACACAATGTTGGAATCAATTAATACCCCGGTAATCGCCATCCTCTCGGACGGGCGCGAATGGAAAATGTATGGGCCGTTTAAGGATGGGCTTGCTGCAATTGCGTGGAAAAAGCGTCAGCCCCAAGGGATGCGCTGTACCTTCAGCGCGCTACGTAACCCCGATGTTGAACGCACCTACGACGACTTCTATATCCCTAACCGACTAGAAGACGAGACAAGGGTGGCGCGGGAGTTCGATTTTAATCGCGAGGACGGGCCAATAGTCGCTGCGCACGAAGAATAAGACTGCGCTCGCGAGCGCTCTTGCCACCCCAGATACCAAATCGCTCATTGGTATCTAGTGCAAATTGTAAACATTCATGGCGAACTTCGCATTCTTTGCAGATGCTCTTAGCACGGCGGAGTCTTTCCACATCTCCGGGCGCTGGATAAAAAGTATCCACAGGCTCATCAAAGCAGTTTTTCTTCTTCATCCACTTGGGTCTGTTCGCCATTATGCCAATACTTGGAAAGTCCAAATCAAATTCGTTCCAAAAGGGCATAAGTATGCGATACTGTAACAGAGTATGCTAATCCCATAGGGGACTGTTGCTGTTGTGTGTGTGGTACTGTGGGCAAATGAATTTTGCAACAAAATCAAAAAGAGTTGGTAAGTGGGCCGGGTACCAAAAGAAAGAATGGGGCGAATAGGCATGGTATACGAGATGTCTATGGAAAAAAATTCGGTTGCTCTTCCTAAGTACTGGGAGTCGCTGCTCGCCCAGGTGGAGTTCGAGCAAAACGTGGGATGGGGTGGAGTTTCTCTTCCCTTGACCCGCAAACAGGCGATTCTAAAACAAGCATGCACACTCATTCATGAGTCGATAGAGGAGGCAGCAAATGAGAGAGAGTAGCCCACAAGAAGAACTGGAGTTGGCATTTCATGGTTTTTGGAATGATTCAAATCTTGATTCGGTATGTGACGAAACAGGCCAAGAGTGTTATGCGCGAGTTCCATTGAGCGTATTACAGGAAGCGATTGAAAGACTTGAGCGCTACGAAATAATCGTCAACAATCTGACCGACGTCAGTCAGTTCCTGTGGAAGGAAAATCTAAGGAAATACGGAGGGCGCCATATTCACGAAAAGGAAACCCCTTTTGGTTCATCGGAAGACCCGGTCTTTCAGCGGATGAGTTCAATAATCAGCCCCGCAAAAGAAATAGAAGAAATGACCCTTGACGATGCTTACGTCGAGATAGCCCTTTCAAACTGTCGACTTCTGACCGAGGACCCAACAGGGCTGAATCAATATCTAGATACAGAGAATGAATTGTTTAATCAACTCGAAGAACAGGAATGACGTGGCAGAAAAAGTCCGCGTCATGCCGGTCTCACACAAACCGAGACTGTTGTCCGAGGCGGACGCTGCCAGATTAAGACGTAGGCGTGATGCATTAGACGCACTGCGAAAACAAACAAAATCTGCCGAGAATCGTCTTCGCTGGGACATCTTCAATACGTGGCGCATCGGAGCCGGGTCAATGGAGGCGATTGCCGACGCAACCAGATATAACAAACACTGGATTTGGAGATTGATTAACAGAATTCGCAACAACGACAAGTTTTTACAAATGGCGATTGATGAGTACTTAAAGGAAAATCCAGATGCAACACTCTGAAGAAAACGACTCTCGCCCGCTGCGCGAACGGATTAGTTATCCACCATCACAGATTGAAGAAATTTACCCATACGACGAATGGTTTGATGGCTCTGTATGGAGATTGAAGATGTATGAAGATTTTTGGGTGCAGCCAAAGTCGATGCAATCTGCGCTGTATCAGGCTGCTCGCAAACGAAAACTCAAAGTCAAAACACATTTGCCAAACACAGACGATTCTATTTACCTTCAGGTGGTAACTACATGAACGATGACATGAGTGTTTCTGAACGTCAAAGAAGCATTGAGACTTCTGACTCTCGACTGACATTGGTTTCCCGAAAAGGGGCGACGATTATCGAATTAATGAAAGGCGGCATGACTCCAACTCGCGCCGCCGAAGTGGCAGAAGTTTCTCGCAACACCGTCGCCAATTGGATTAGGCGTGGACTTATAGAACAGAGAAAAATAGAAGAAGGCAATAACCCGGACCCAGCAGAAAAGGTGTATCTAGATTTTGCTCTAGGGGCACTTAAAGCAGAATCAGAAGCGCAGGCGGGATTGGTTCTTGCTTGGTTTCGTGAAGCGCGCCAGGGAGATTGGAAAGCCGCGGAGCGTTTTTTGGCTAAGCGCTGGCCTCAAGAGTGGGGCGATAACAACACGGTCAAACTAGAAGTATCCGCGATGAGTCTTCAATCTGATACGCAAAAACCGATTTTACAAGAAGATGACGACCAGCGTAAACGCGCTGTTTTGGCTGCTTTGGTCGAAGCAGGAGACTTACCAAGTAATGTCCTTCAGGCATGGGACGATGGGGAAGACATTATCGAAGCCGACGTGGTGGAAAATGAAACCTAATATTAGTTTGACTCCCACTGGCGCAAGATGTCCGTGCTTGCCAATCGGTCCGGTGAAACCAAAACCATTCTGTGAGTCAAACAGTGACGACGACTAAAGATTCCATTCGCCAGAAACTGGCGCAGTTAACTGGGTACAAAGTACCTTGCGGCCTTAACTTGCCTCACTCCATGCATCCCAAGCAGGCTGCTTTTTTAACATGGTCAACGACCCGCGAGGCACTGTACGGCGGTGCTGCTGGTGGAGGTAAATCAGATGCCCTACTCATGTCCGCACTCCAATACACCTGTGTGCCTGGATACTCTGCGTTGTTATTGCGTCAAACATATCCGCAACTTGCAGGTCCAGACGGATTTATCGACCGATGCAATGCATGGCTTTCCGGAACCGAAGCCTCGTATGTGGGGACGAATAAAAGATGGACGTTTCCGTCTGGAGCAACTCTCTCTTTCGACCACTGCGAAAGAGATGATGACAGATATAAGTTTCAGTCTTTTGCTTACCATTTTGTAGGAGTTGACGAATTAACACAATGGAAAACAGACCGCGTGTATCGATATGTTGGCTTCTCGCGTGTTCGCAAGCCTTCGGAAGCGGCAAACCTTCCAAGGTGCCCAGAATGCGGATTAAGCGCAGCCGATATCCCGCTTCGAACGCGCGCAGCCACCAACCCTGGAGGCCCAGGGAACAACTGGGTGTATGAAAGATTCATATTAAGTAAGCAGGATGAAAGAAAGTTCATGCCAGCAAAGATTTCGGATAACCCATCTCTTGATGCCGTCACATACATCAAGTCCCTTGATGAACTTGACGCGATAGAGCGAGCAAGACTTCTCGATGGAAACTGGGAAGTACGCGAAGAGGGAGGAATGTTCAAGAGGGAATGGTTCAACGTGACCGGAAGTTTCCCCGAAGGTATGACCAAGGTTCGGTATTGGGACTTGGCAGCCACCGCACCAAAACACGGAACAGACCCCGACTACACAGTTGGTGCGTTGGTGGGGATGAAAGAGGGGAGATATTTCATTCTTGATATTCGAAGAATTCGCGGGACACCTTTTGAAGTAGAAAAATTGATTCGTTGGGTAGCCGAAGAAGACGGTCTCGGAACAAGAATTGTCATGGAGCAAGAACCCGGTTCGTCGGGGGTCAACGTCATAGACCATTATGCGCGCATTGTCGTGCCTGGTTTTAATTTCAAAGGGCAAAAATCCAACACATCGAAAAAAGACAGGGCTGGAATTTTTTCTGCCGCAGCAGAATCTGGAAATGTAATGGTCGCTCGAGATTCATGGAACACTCCATTTTTCGATGAGTGTGAAGTCTTTCCCTATGGTGCCCATGATGACCAAGTCGACGCGATATCCGGAGCGATGCTTTCACTGACCAACAGGAAAAAGAAGTCAGTGAAAATAATCGTATGAGGCGATTTGCGGGAAAAGGATATTGTCAAGGCAGAGAAGAAAACTGTGGACATGACAAATGTGGGACGGACTCTTACGGAAACCTTTATTTAATAGATGGACAAACAGACGCACGAGCCAGAATTAAGTTTTGTTTAGATAAACCCCTTGTAAAAAAGAATACCTTAAACTTCGCATCTGATAAAACAAAAAACAATGAATTCAAAAGAGCAGAGGTGAGGCGTATAGTCCATCAACGCGACATGGGGTTGTGTCAGGCAAAATTCCTGGTAGGGTCGATTACGTGTTCAGGACCACTGGACATAGATGAAATCATCCCTAGGGGTCGAGGAGGAAACTACTTAGACCCGGACAACTGCCAGGTTCTGTGCCGAGCGCACCACCGGTGGAAGCATGACAACCCAGCCGAGGCTGAAAGATTAGGACTCACGAAGTCTCTTCCGCCTCGTCCCTGACGATAGGAGATACCCGTGATTAGCAAAGAAGCATTAATTGGCTTTACCCTGTGGCTGGCGACAGCAATTGGAGTAGGGGCCACGAATGGAGTTATTAGACCAGATACTCCCGAATACTCACGCTCCTCGGCAACTGTGGCCAGCCATCAAATTCGACTAAATGAACCTAGTGTTATTCCAGAAGCACTTCGCCCAGAAGCAATTCTTCAAGCGGCCTTTTTCTTCAATGAGAGAAGCGAGCGAGTTGGCCAACTCCAGGCTTATATTGGCGTAACCGTCGACGGTCATTACGGAAAATTGACAAGAAAAGCCCACCTTGCTGCCCTTCAGGAAGCGGGTATGGAGACAGCCTTTGTTCCAGTAGTACCAAACCCCATAACGGACGGGCATAAAAAACAATACGAAATCTCAAATGACCCAACCCAACGTTGTCCGCAGTTTGAACCACTATTCAAGCAGTACGGGCTAGAGCCAGTTGAGGTTTTCTCTTACATCGCCTACCGCGAATCACGATGCAATCCAGCCTCAGTAAACGCAAAGTTTGATTCCAATGGGAATACCACTTGGACCTTGAATAAAGACGGCTCAGTTGACAGGGGTCTCGTCCAAATTAATTCTTGCTGGAAGACGGTCACTAAGAGTGTTTGCGGGACCGGACTCGAAGGTTTATTTGATGTTCATTGCAACCTCAAAGTTGCCAAGTACATTATGGACAACTCGAAAGGCGGCTTAGCGAACTGGAGCGTTTGGAGCAAGTAGGGCGTCTAGCATGTTTAAATGCCCGAACTGAACGCCAATATTCCGGCAATTGAGTGTTTTGTTAGAGGTAATTTTTTACGGAATCAGCAAGATTCCCACGATTTAAAGTTCCCCTGCAACATTTTTGGTATCGCCTCTTTACCCGACAGGGTGCCGATGTTCCACTTCCTGATGGAGGATGGTGGTATCTGGTGGCGAATGCCAATTAACGCATTTTGCTGGAAAGAAGACGCTCCCGAACTGGACATTCATGACCAGGTTTTGTGGAACTCTTTCTCTCCCTATATAACAGTCACGGTCTTCCACTCGCTTCGCGGAATGCGTATGGAGTACATCGATAGACACAAAAACAAACATCAGGGTGAATATATGATGACCTTTGATTGGCATTCTCCTGAGCCAAATATCCTGAATTCAGGATGGTCAGAAAATCCCGGGCAGCACAAATGTGGGCATTTGATAAAACTTGACGACGGGAATTTTGCAATCCAACCAAACAACAGAGTTATTCTAAAAGACCCATCATTTACCACAAAACTTGGTACTCCGGTTATACAAAGAATTATTAATGAGAAAATGTTTGCTGTAGAAGATGCCGATAGATGGGTTACTGAAGACAATGAGAACTACTTCTATTCGATTGAGTCAAGTCAGAATATCCCCTATGACAAAAAAGATTAAGGCAATCATTTTGACCACTATGGGTGTCGCGGCCCTCTCTGGCTGTGGCTATCAAGGCGGTTATCGTTATGAGTGCCAAGACCCTAAAAATTGGCAAGCAGAAAAGTGCGTAGAACCAGTTTGTGTAGCGAACGGAACTTGCACGAAAGACATACTTGGCTTTGACCCAGCACAGGAGAAACCGTGAACAATAAATACACGCCAGAAGACCTTGATGCCCGTCTTCGATTTGTAATTGGGTGCGTTCTCGGTGGGGTTCTTTTGGTTACAACTGTAGGAGTTTTGTACGCTTTAGTTTTTGTTGCTCAACCAATTGGAGCACAGGCAGAAAACGACAAAATGTTCTTTACTGTCCTTTCTTCCGTCGCCACATTTATTACAGGAACCCTTGCAGGCTTAATGATTTCTTCAGGTACTAATAAGAGTCAAAGCGCAACAGGGGAGACCACTAATGACAATCAGTGACCTACTAAGCACCGAGGTTGGCATCACCACCGCATTTGCACTGACTTGGGGGGTTGCTATTTGGGGTTACAAACAAAACAAAAAAGAGCACGGCATGCTGGGTGAAAAAGTAGATGCGGCCAAAGATGAAATTTTTCAATCCCTGGAAAAACTCAGCGACAAGATTGACGGCGTAAGAGAAGCAATCAGTAGACACGAAGAAATTTGGCATGCCGGAGTTGAAACAAGGAACAAACCTGTCACAAAAACAAATAAAGGAAAAAGAAAATGAAAATAGAAAAACTAAGAATTGGAGACACGGGTCCTGCGGGTGGAATAGTTTTTATCAATCCCGCCACACGCGGCAATACAACTGGTTTGTGGTTCGAGGCAGGCCCATGTAGGAATCCAGACATTGTAATAACATGGGCTTCTCAAAACGAAAACTCTGGTACTTTCGAAACAAAAATTGGCTCAGGCGCATGCAATACAAAAATCATTGCAGCCATGAGTGGGAATACGAAAGATAATTGCGCAGCCGCGTATTGCGCTAGTTATTCGTGGAATGGATTCGCAGACTGGTTTTTGCCATCAGATGAAGAGTTGGCTCAATTACATATTCAAAGAGACAAAGTTGGTGGCTTTCCAAATGACAACACCGGCTACTGGAGTTCTACGCAGGGCGCCTCTGGCATGGACGGTGTTTACTACGGCGCACATGTGCAAATTATTTCTCCTGCTGGTTCTTCCGGATACAACGTTGGAAAGCAAACATTGCACTCTGTTCGTGTAGTTCGCTCTTTTTCTCCTTTTAATTAATGAGGGTCTGGATTGACCAAGACTTATGTACTGGCGATGGCCTCTGCGCAGAAATAGCGCCAGACGTTTTTATGATGCATACGGACGGGCTTGCCTATGTGAAGAATGCGGAATGGCCCAACTTGTTTGGCCCAGACGGAAAAGGCGACGCCCCAAAATTACAAATGACTCAAACGGCGGAGTTTCCCGACAAACTATTAGATGATGTTATTCAGTCGGCAGAAGACTGTCCAGGTGAATGTATATTTATAGAGCCATAAATCAAGAGTTGTAATTGGGTCTCATGCACCCTAGAATTACTCAACAACTCAATGAAAGGCAATACAAATGTTTAAATTTCTACTGTCTCTTTTTCTCGCTGCTGCCACATCATTTTCTCAGACTCTCCCAAACGACAACGGTTATCGACCAGCCTGGGCCCTAGACAGAATTGACCAACGCGAGTCAACTTTTGACGACAGGTATAACTATTCTCTGACCGGAGAAGGGGTAAATGTTTATGTTTTTGACTCGGGCATAAATTCATCACACGAAGAATTTGAGGGTCGCGTTGATGTCGGGTACAACGTAGTAACCGATGACTCATGGGGGACAGAAGATTGCAGTGGGCACGGGAGCCATAGCGCAAGCATCATAGGTGGGAAAACTTATGGCGTAGCCAAGAGCGTCCGCCTTATTCCCGTGAGGGTTCTTAATTGTCGCAACATAAACACTTCCCTCGCAACGATGTACAATGCGTTCGATTGGATAATAAATCATCATCAGGCGGGCGTCCCAGCAATAGTCAACATGAGCGTGGGATTGTCAAAAAGCGAACAATTCAATAGCGCGGTGCGTGGGCTCATTGAAGATGGTTTAATAGTTATAGGGGCAGCAGGCAATCAGAATAACGATGCATGCCTTTTTTCGCCCGCTTCTGAGCCTTCAATTATTTCTGTAGGTGGAACCAGTTCACAAGACCTAAGAGGAACTCAGTCCAACTGGGGTGCGTGTGTAGATATTTTTGCTCCCGGATGGGATGTTGTCGGCGCCTGGACGGGAGGAACAAATGTTTATCGCTCGAGTAGCGGTACATCAAATGCCGCACCAATTGTTAGCGGGATTGCCGCGTTGATGCTTCAAGTAAATCCGGCGCTCACACAAAATCAAATAATGACAAATTTGAAAAAGACCGCAACAGTAGGAGCGCTTTTTAATATTGGACTAAATAGCCCAAATCTTTTGGCTTATTCGGGTCTTTATGATTCCCCAGTGGTTACTACCACTACGACGGTAGTCACAACCACCACGACCGTCAGTCCGACTACTACAACATTGGCACCAACAACTACGACCGTTGCTCCAGTTACGACGAATCCGACAACGACAACAGTGGTGACGGTAGTGCCGGAACAGCCAGTTCCAATTGAAAAACCAGCGATTGATTTGAACTGTACGAAGCCCGCAGAGAGGACAATTTTCTACGGAGTGCCGTACGTATGTGTCAACACTGGCAATCAATTGATGTGGGTTCCGAGGAGATATTCTCCGGGGCGTCCTTAATTACTTGACCGGGCATGCCCCAGTGGCGCACTCGTCCAACTGAAACTCGCCATCAAAAGACTTTTGCTGTAGCGGAACACCAAAGTCGATACCAGCCAAGAGTTTTTCATAATGCTCTTTTGAGCACTCCTCGTATGGGGGGAGTGGAAAGTTGTGGTCGCTGTGCAAAAGGAAGGACACCGACTTCACGCCATCCTCATAATTTTTAGAAAGCCAGTCTTTAATGAGACCAAGTTCTTCCTTGCGATAGTAAACCGTAACGGAGACAGCGTTGTCTGCCCAAATGGTTTGCATTTTCTTTACCCACTCCAATTGGTCGATGGCGGTCATTGACTTAGCAAGCACGGAGCCCTCTGGCGAAGCGCAGGGAAAATCCACCACGTAGCGAGAGTGGTCTTCACGACCGTCAATACCGATATCCCACTGCACCTTGTAGCCACGCTTGCGGCACGCATCCACCAAGGGGTCAGACGAACCAAAGCGAACACGACGGACGTAATACTGAGCAAACGCTGGGTGTATTCCTGGTGTGGCACCAGGAAGCAGCGAAAGGGTTCCAGATGGTTGAACAGTTGTCAAGCGAACAGAAGTTGGCCAGCCTTTTTCTTTTGAGTATTTTTTGTCAAAAGCAGAAAGGTTCTTATAGCATTCATCTAGCCAATCAATCTTCTCGGCGGGAACCTGCAGGATTCCGGTAACACTTTGGCCAAGACGAGCATTTTTCCGAACGATGTTTGTTGTCTTTTCGTAGGGGTAGGTGAGTCTGGTGATTTGCTTTTGTACCTTGTAAAGCAGGATGGAAATTTCTTTCAGTTGAGCAAGGCTTTCTACGTTCGGTAGGAAAATGGTCGACAGATTGCAGGACTCGCCATCAGCCAATGCGATTTCAGCACAAGGGTTGAAACCCTCGATTGATGGGTCTGGGTTCTTTTCGCCCAAACGACCAACACTGCGAGCCAACTTTCTATTCAGCAGACCGTAGGGCTCCCCCGAACCGTCGTAGCCTTTCCACAATTCGGACATAATTTCCTCGTAAGAGTCCGCATACAGGCTGTTGTTTGAATTTGCTCGCCACGCAGGAACCGTTCCGGAAGACCAGTTCTTGGCACGCAAAAATAAAACATCGTCTGGGTCCCCCATGGCAATTTGGGCAGAGCGCCTCGAAGAACCAGAGACCACGATGCGCCCGATGATGTTGCAAATGTCAAGGACGTCAACCGAGCGCAACTTCTTTCCGACGCGACCATCAAGAACGTTGCAGATATCCGTCATCCCATCAATGAGAGCACCTGGCCCAGATGCAGTTCCACCGAATGTTTTTAGAGGTGCGCCATATTCACGAATTAGGATTGTGGAGTACATAAAAGATTTGCCAGTTTCAAAATAAGACTTCAATACTGCATGAAGCAGGCGCTTCCATCCGTGTCTACTGTCCGGGACAATAATGTCCGCATCATTGGTGCGCTCATGCGCAATGGTCACGCCTGATTTGACTTTGGGAAGGTCGTGAATCTTGGAGCGCTCAACAGAAAAACCAACACCGCCACCGAGCATCAGATACTCAAAAAGGAGTTCAAAATCCTCTATTTTTTCAATGTTTGTGAAATAGCAGTTGTTTAGAGATGACCCGTTGAACTTCTGGACAAGTGGAGTTCCGAGTTGCCAAAGCGCCCTACCAGAAAATGAACAGCGCAGATTAAACATGTGGTCAAAGAGCGCCTCAGCCTCTTCTTGTGTGTAGTCGACCCCGATTTCGCAAGCGCCATTAATGACCCGCTGCAGAGTTTCGGTCCACGTCTCGTTGTTTCCATCGCTTTTTTTGCGACTGTAGGTTCGCAAAAATACAATTTCTCCCATTCCATTGAATCCCCAAGGAGCCTGTTTTTGGGAATAGGAGTCCACAAATTTTTGGTCTAGCGATGTCATGACATTAACCTTCCGTATGAGTTTGAACCGAGTAGGTTAGTGCAGACTAATCAGTTTGACCGTCTACTCATAGTGTTCTCGACTATGATGACTGTATGGACTTAAAAACTTTTGACGAGGAAGTATTTATGGATTTTAACCAGTATCAGTTTCGAACAGGATTGACGGCTAAATATCCACAGGGCAGGGCTATTGAGTATTTAGTTTTAGGTCTTGCTTCTGAGGCAGGCGAAGTAGCAGGAAAATATAAAAAAATTATCCGAGACAATCGGGGCGAAATGACCGATGAATTGAAGACGGCACTGCTAGATGAGGTGGGGGATGTCCTTTGGTATTGCGCTCAGTTGGCGCAGTCTTTAAATGTCAACCTCGGCGCAGTTGCAGCAAGAAACATACAGAAACTTGAAGGTCGGCAGAGGCGCGACACAATCTCTGGCAGCGGCGACAATCGTTGACTATTTCAAATTAGTTAATTAGAGTCGGACTACCGAAATGTCAAAACACAACGAAACACTCGAGGCCCTAGAAGAGTTGGTTAAACTTTTAGAAAGGTCGGAAGATGTAGGAGCAACTTTCTCCGTGAAGATTCATTCAACTCTGCTTCATAACTCCATTGACGCAATCAATACATACAAGTACATAGCGGACGAATTTGCAAAATCTATAGAAATAAAACCCGGAGAAACTAAACCAAAAATTGCAGTTGACATCGAACGATTCCTTGCTGCTCAATGGACGTATAGGCAAGAGGAAAATGACTTATAACAAAGACTTTGACATTCCCGCTAATTCTTTTGATTTCGCAAAAGACTTAAAATTTGGTCAAGAGGGTGAAACATTTATCGGCGACTTTTATACCGCAGTCATTCAGGGTTCGGCTGAGGTCAAGACGGACAGGTATCGCAATGGCAGAATGGTCATAGAGACCAATCAAAACCCCAGAAGGGAAACCGACGTTTTTGGAGTGGAAATATGGTCTCCAAGTGGCATCAACGTCACAAAAGCAGCGTGGTGGATTTATGTTTATGCCATTCACCAAGCAATGGTTATCGTTAATGTCCAGCGACTCAAAAGATATCTGAGGGTCAACAGGAAGTTGTTTAATGAGCAAACCAAAAGGGTGTTTGCTCCAAGTAGCGACAATCCATCCAAGGGATTTTTATTGGAACCCGAACAGGTGATGGAAATGCTGTATAGTATTAAATACGACAAAACGGAGGAATAATGTCCAAAATTTCCGGCATCGATATAGGCGACCCCAATAAGCCATTTCAAGTGTATGGTTCGCAACTTGGTGGCAGGGATGCCGCAATACAAATTCAGCGCGCTGACGCGAACATCCACCGCCACAAAATTGAGCAATTGACCAGTGCGCTAAACGCTCAAATCAAGGAAATTCGCTCAGCAGTGCAACGGCTCGAAGTTATGAAAGAAATGATTGTCATTGACGAAGAAACCGACTCAGTTACTTTGGATAAGGCTTTCGTGGACGAGTACGAGCAAAATATCAAGAAACTGAAAGACCTGTTCGACGAAATTTTGATAACCGCTCAAAAATAGTGGCGGGCAAAAAGAAGCCGACGCGGCAAAAGACCACGTCTAAAAATAGAACAGAAACCAAGTGCGAGGTTGAATTTATTGGGGGCAAGTATGACGGGAAAACCCTTGGCTTGGTCTTCCCTTCCCCAAAATATCTAGTCTTATCCATGGGTACGGAGTTGTATGAGCGGCAAGACTCTGATATAGTTATGGATGCTACATACCGGTACATAGACAATTGGGATGACTACAAAAAGCATCTCGAGGAACGGGCACATTACACCAAATGACAAATCCGAAAATTCAAACCACCACCATTAATGGATATCGGTACTACAAACATCCAAACATTAAAAATGTTTCTGCCCCGTCGGTTACTTCAATAATTGACATGCTTCCCGCGCCGTTCCTGCGTCAATGGAATAGCAAAATCACAGCGAATGCGGCAGTTGACAATATTGAATATGTCAACGAGTTAATCGGCGCCAGCAAGCACGAGAAGGCACGACTCTGGCTGAAGGCTGCACCCGAGCGAGAACTTGCGATTGCCGCAGACATGGGAACCAGAGTTCACGAGGCGATTGAACAAAGAATCTATGACCCGTCAACACAGTACGACCACGACCTAGAGCCATACATCAAAAACTTTGACCAGTTCTGCGTTGAATATGAACCAGAGTGGCTACATGTAGAAAAATCAGTATTCTCCATTACACACTTATACGCCGGCTCATTTGATGCCATCGCAAAGATTAGAGACAAAGTAACTCTGCTTGATTTTAAGACAACCCGTTCAGGAATTAGTGCAAAAGTTGCACTACAACTCGCCGCGTACTCAAGAGCCGATTGTATGTTTGATGGCACCACCGAAATTGCCATACCCGAGATTGAGCAAGGCGCGGCACTCTGGCTAAGACCAGACAAGTGGGGCTGGTTCCCGCTTCGCATAGATGATGACATTTTTGATACTTTTTTGGCTTTGCGTAGAACATTTGAATGGGAAGCGCGACAATCAAAAACCGCAATGCTCGCGCCGTCAACACACGAAAGGAACAAAAATTGAAACTACACACTCTCCCAAGAACTTGGCAGGAAGCCGCATCAATGGTACTCATTGACACCTTGAAGGATGCCAATATGTGGACGGCAAGCGGAACAATCGATAATGTCACTTGCCAACAAGACATTTTGAATATTTTTGAACAACTCGTTGATGATGTTTTTCATTCCGAGGTTCAAGGTACGAACTTTGTGAGGAGGAACATGTTTCATCGCATGGCGGCCAATGGGATAATTGGCTATGCCAACGAAACAAAGGTTTCCGTCGAAGAGGCGGGAATGCAGGTGCTGACTACCGTGATTGGTAAGCAGCGCATGTATGGACACGGCAACATCGCACGCTTTGGGGTTCCAGGGCTCGTAATTCGTCTTAACGACAAATTAGAGAGACTTAAGAATCTTCAAAAGCACGATGGTCCGGTTCTGTTTGAGCCAATCCATGACACATGGCTAGACATTTGCGGTTACTCAGTAATCGCGATTATGTGGGTTAGTGATTGGTTCATGCTGGAACTGGAAGCCCAACAATAAACATCAGGTACATAGGAGATAAAAATGACAGCACAAGTAACGGTGGTAGGGAATCTCACTGCAGACCCCGAACTAAAAATCACCAAGACGGGGAGCAGTGTCCTCAAGGTTGGCGTGGCAACCAACCGTCGTTGGAAAAACAAGCAGGACGAATGGGAAGAGGAAACATCTTTTTTCGACGTAAATGCTTGGGGCGAATTGGCAGACAATGTCGCGGCAAGCCTCTCAAAAGGCTCGCGAGTATTGATTTCTGGTCGCCTAGAACAGCAAACTTGGGAAAATAAAGAAGGTCAAAAACAATCCAAGGTCGTCTTGGTTGCCGATGACATCGGAGTTTCCCTGCGTAAGGCCCAAGTCGCCGGAATTAATAAAACAGGTCAGCAAGCCCGAGAGCAAAAACCAGTCTCTGTTGGCAAGCAAACCTCTTGGGACGACGAGTCCTTCTAATATCCGTACACCAATGGTGGTGCGAACACCTTAAGGGCTGTGCGCGCTACCATTGGTGTAGTTTTATAAATATGGCACGTTTGTCGTTCTCGCTACGCTAAAGGACAAAATATGGTTGTTGGAGGAATAGTTGCATCTGTACTCGCGATAGCAGTCTATTTCGGCAGCAAATTTATTGTTGGTTCATATAGGGAGCGCGTCTCAACTGCGGTTCTTGTGTCAGGTGCGTCGTGTATTACGACTGCGGGATTTATCGTTGGACCAGAACTCGGCTATTTCGCTCTCGGGTTTTTGCTTATTGTGCTTTCACTTCTCCTCGGTTATGAAGCAGGTGAATAATAATGGCCTTTTTAAGAACATTTAAGCAGGCGACCAGTCAAGGCTTTGAGGGACTGAGTGAGAAAAAAAATTATGTAACAACTGGAGTTAGTCGGCCAGGAACGCCATATAAAGATGGCTGGGACGTGGAGCGAGGCATCAACCAAGCCCTTGACCGAGTTGTGTGGGTTTACAAGTCTGTTTACGCAATTGCTTCTAACGCTGCATCATTACCAATCGGACTCCGAGTTGGTGATTGGCGCATAGGCGAAATGACTTATGACGCCAAAATTCTTGACGTGTTAAACCGTCGTCCAAACCCAAACACAGATGCGTTCTCGTTTAGATTTATGCTTTCATCGCAAATTCTTTTGTCAAAAACTGGCGCGTATGTTCAAGTAACGCGGAATCGACTTGGTGATGTGACTCAGTTATTTCTGCACCAACCGCAGTATGTTTTTCCGATTCCAGATGCAGTAAAACATGTTTCTGGATACTCTGTCGAATATCCAAATACACCCAAGAAAGTCGTTCCTGCAGACGAAATGTTGTGGATTCGCGTCCCGCATCCAATCGACCCATACAAAGGCCAAACACCCTTGGAGTCCGCTGGTTTGGCAATTGAGTTTGACTACTACTCTCGCGTTTACAACAGGAACTTCGTTATTAACGACGGTCGTCCAGGCGGGATGCTTGTCATCAAGGGCGACATGGAGGAGGAACAAAGTGAGGAAATTGCTCGCAGGTTCAGGGGTACAACTGGCTCGAATATTGGTGGTGCCGGGCGCATCACAGTTCTTTCTGCTGAGGATGCAAGTTTTATCGATACTGGAGTCAATCAAAGAGATGCTCAATACACAGAAGCACGAGGACAAAACAAAGAAGAAATTCTTTTAGCATTCGGAGTTCCTGAATCCGTAATTGGCAATGCCTCGAATAGGACATTTGCAAACGCTGATGTTGAACTAGAAGTTTTCTGGCGCGAAACGATGCTTCCACACCTAACACTTCTTGAGCGTGCATTTGACATTTTGGACGATAGCGAAAATACGTTTATTTCCTACGACCTTTCCTCCGTGGCGATACTCAGTCGAGATGACAGAGAGAGGTCAAGGTTTCACCTTGAGGAACTCAAGCAGGGGGCAATCAGTATTGATGAATACCGAGAACTCACTGGGCGTAAGGGTGTGGGAATTGACGAACTCCTTGTTCCAACAAACCTCTCTCCGGTTGTTATGTCTACAGACGGCTCTGGTTTACGGCAGGGCGATACAGTAAATCCAAATCAGAATCCGCGCCGTCCAGGTGGTCCATCTGAAAGTCCAGCACCAACAACGGGTGCCCCAACGACACCATCAGATGTAAATACGCCCAACACGGTCGACCCATCCCCCCGGCCTATTTTCGAACCAGCAATGAGTACTCTGGCCGATTCGGAAGCCGAAGAGTTAAAGGGCACTGAAAACATCCAACGTAGAACGCGGCAGTTGGACCGTCTTGAGGCCAGTGTCACCCTTCAAATCGCCTCATACTTTAAGCGTCAGCAGCGAGTTGTTTTAGAAAAAGCAGGGTCCAAAAAACTTAAAGAACGCTGGGACTCAGGCGAAAAAATCCAGGTGGATGATTTTTTTGATATTGAGGTTTGGAACGAACAACTAAAAACAGATGGAAATACTTGGATTTCAGCAGTTTTCTTGGACGGGGCAATTGATATAGCCAGCGATGGATTTGACCGTTTGGATATGCAGGGCAAGGCTATTCAGGAACTAATAAGGGACAGAATATCCAATCTTCTGCTGGTTAACGCAACCACAAACATCAACATGCAGAAGATGCTTGAAGCCTACGCAGGGAGACCACACTCGTCATTCGTGACAGAGTTAGCCCAATGGATGAGCGATTCTTTTTCAAAGAGAATCAAAACCATCGTTAGAACAGAGGTTTCAGGTGCCTTCAACGCTGGCCTTTTGTGGGCCGCTCGCCAGTTGGGCTTCACCAAGAAAACATGGGTTCATGCTCCGAGTGAAGACGGCCGAAGCGAACATCTTCATGTCGCAAATGTAACTGTCGGGATTGAAGACAACTTTAATGTAGAGGGGAAGTCGGTCCGCTTTCCCGGCGACTTTGAGGGTGACGGAACTTCAGTCATCAACTGCCGCTGCACACTTGCGTTTGCTTAGACTATACGCCAAGTTAAGGTATTCTGAACGTTCGCGGAATGTATAGTCACTTGCCAGGAGGCCAGATGGACCGAAAGAACGTCCCAGTTTCATCAGTTCGTGGCTTGAATGACGCGGATGGAATCGTTGAGGCAATCGTTTCTGTTACCAACATTGTGGACTCTGTCAACGACGTCATTGAACCTGGCGCATATAAAAACACTTTGCGCAAGCGCAACCCCAAAGGTGTTTGGTCCCATGACACCAACATCCCAGTAGCAAAGACCATTAAGGTCGAAGAATTACTTCCTGATGACTCGCGCCTACCGGAAGACCTTCGCGCACAGAATGCCGGTGCACTACTTGTAAAAATGCAGTTCAACTTAAACACTAGCCGTGGTCGCGATGCTTTCTATGATGTTCAGTTTTTTGCGGAAGAACAAGAATGGTCAATTGGATATTCGGTTCCAGAAGGTAAATCAACAACAGACGAAAAGACCGGTGTTCGTTTTATTAAAGCCCTAGAACTTTACGAATACTCTCCAGTTATTTTTGGAGCAGCGCCAAACACTCGTACTCTCAGCGTCAAAGATGATTTAACAATCGAAGAAGAGAAAGCCTCACCAGAAGATGTGATGGTCGGTACGCCCGTTTCTTACTCTGTGCCAAAACCACCAGACAAGGCACGGTCGGCACACGGAATTGTTGAAAAGGTAACTCGCTCGGGGGAAGTTAGGCTTCCTGACACTTCGGAGACCCTTGAGGCGACAAGTGATGACCCCGTAGTGACGATTCGTGTTTATGCGATATTGGAAGACGGGTCCCATCAGCGCACAGACCGCCGAGTTATCAAGAATGTCTCCAGCGTCCGCGTCATTGAAGATTTTCGCCAAGACGAAAAGGAGTATGCAGAATACGAAGAAAAGGCCGGTAAATACGACGACCTTAATTTTAGTATTCCTTCTGGCGTCAAGAAACAAGCACAAATGGGTCTTGACATGTCCAAGGAATACAATCGCGGAGGCACCTCAGTCGGCAAGAATACGGCTCGCTATCTAATTAATAATTCCGTAGCCGGTCCGGAGAAGGTTCGTCATATTGCCCGATACTTTCCACGCCACGAAGTTGACCTTCGTACTCCAGCAAATAGCAAACCAGGCGCAGATGGATATCCGGGTGCTGGACTTATTGCATGGAAACTTTGGGGTGGAGATGCTGGACGAACCTGGTCAACAAAACTTGTTGAGGCCATGAATCGTCGAGATGAAAAAAATATTGATATCGACAATCTCGAACAGAAGGCACCTCTTTCTGCTCGAGTGCAAAAAGCCTTGCGCAAAAAAGTTGCTGACCACAATGAGAAATATGGAGATACGGCAGGCAAGAGGGCAACTTATTCGATGCTTGCGGCTAGTTTCCGACGTGGTATTGGCGCCTACCGCACAAACCCAGGTTCGGTGCGTCCAAATGTTACGGGACCCGAACAGTGGGCAATGGCAAGAGTCAATGGTCTTTTGTATGCGCTCCGCACTGGTCGTTTCCGTCGCACTGCGTACGACACAGACCTTCTGCCATCCGCCCACCCCCTGAGCAGTCGCAAAGACATCTACACAGACATGCCAGAAGGAAACCCCGGTTCATTTGGAACGCCGTATCGCCCAGGTGTTGTTGGTCGCCCTGGTGCTCGTCGTCCTCGTCGCCGTCGCCCAGCCGAAGGTAAGCCGTATCGCATCTCAAACAACATGTCTGGTTGTGGCGGATACGCAGTTGTAAAAGAGGGTGAAGACAGTCCGGTTCCGGGTGGATGTCACGACACACTTGCCGAAGCACGACGCCATATGGCTGCTCTTTATGCAGCGGAAAAAGCACAATTTGAGACCATCCAGCAAAAGCACATTGGACACAGATTCCTCCTTTCGGCAGAAGAAGCGGCGCTACACGAGTCACTTCTGCAGATTGCTACTGTCTACGGAAAATTCGACGAAGACGGTAGTGGAATTTACGCTGCCTACGATTCTCCAGCAGAAAACGATGTCAAAGACATCGGAGTTAAGTGCTCAAATTGCACTCTGTACAAAGGTGACGGCGTTTGCTCTATCATCAAACAAACAGTGCAAGAAGAAGGTAAATGCAGGTTTGCGGTAATTCCCGATGGGGTTGTCAAATTGGATGAGGTCAAGTCTTACGCCGAAGCAATCACCCAGGGGGAAGAAAGCGAAGAAGGAGCCAACCGGGAAGAAATTGAATCAAAATCCGGTGGGCCAATCCGCAGCCACTCAACTGCAGTAAGAGACGATACGCCGATTAATAGGAGCGCAATTCTGGCTGTTCGTTCGCCAGAACAACCATCTTACTTTAGAAAAATTTTTGCGTACCAATTGCCAAATACTGATGGAACGCGCAAAACTCATTACACGTTTATCCATCATCACATTTCCGAAGATGGACAAGCCGGAGCGGCCGCAATGGGCGAACTAAGGGTTCAGATGTCAGTTCTAAACGGCGCACGAGGTGGAACTGTTTTGCGTGGCGCAGACAGAAAAGCGGTTTACAATCATCTTGCAAAACATTATCGAGACGGCGGCTTTGAAGTACCTTCACTAAAGTCGGACCATGAAGTAGATAATCTTATGATTAAGGCTGGCTACATTACTGAACCATTGACGAAAGAAGAAGTAAATGATTGAGGAGCACGATACGGAGTTGAAGGATACGGGGCCTAACGGTCGCGTTATCCCTTCTCACTCAACATCTGTTGACTCTTCTTCTGCGTGGGACAGAACTGCGCAGTTTAAGAAAATGCGCTCGCCGGCAACCCCTAGTTACTACAACGACATTTTTGCGTTTCAACTTCCCAATACGAAGGGAACCAGGAAAACTCATTATTCGTTTATCCATCATTATGTTGATGCGGGCGGCAAGGCTGGTGCAGCATCAGGTCGTGCTCTCGGTAACTCGGTCGCCGTTCTGAACGGTGGACGACAGGGGACAGTGCTTCGTGGTGCAGCAAGACAAGGCGTGTACCGCCATATTGCCAAGCATTACGAAGAAATGGGTCGAGACGCCCCTGAACTAAAGTCAGATGAAAACGTCGATGCAATTATGATGTTTAAAGGACTAATTAATGCCCCACTAGCGGAAACGTTAGACCTCACCGTAAAAGGACTTCAAGACATGGACAACATTATCGACGCAGACACCAATATCTCATGGTTTGATGGAGAGCAAGAGATGAAGGGCATTGTCATCGAAGCCGAAGACGACGTAGCGCTTGTTGAGGAACTCAACGAGGCTGGTGAGCGAACCGGCGAGTTCTACGAGGTCGATTACGCAGAAATGAAACTCCGCACGTTTGTGGTTACAGAAAAAGCAAGTGAAATGATGGAAAAAGAATCAATCGTTTCATGGGAGACCTCAAAGGGTAGGTATTACGGAGATATCGTCGACATTGTCACCGAAGGGATGGCTAGAGGCGAGCCTCAGGGTCTCGAAATTGAGGGTTCCGAGGACAATCCGGCGTACGTTATCCGGGTTTGGCACAACCCAAATATGACCGAAAAGCCTGATGATTACGACGGTAGCGACGCTGACGAGGACGAAAAAGGGGAGCACGGGGCTTGGCACGCGACCAATGTAACCGTGGTTGCCAGAGGTGACGGTTTAAAGGTAGAGGAAGCCTTGCCCACTGAGACCGAAGAAGATGACTACGATTATGGGGACGATGATGAGGAGACAGCAATGAAGAGTATGGACCCAGATTTCAGTGCGCTTGTAAAGCGTGTTATCGAGCAGAACGCAGAAGTTCTGAAGCGCCTTGCCGATTTTGACACCGAAGAAAAATTGGAACCGGTTGTTGACGAAGCCGCGACTGCGGAGATTGCTGTCGACGAAGTAAAATCTGAGCAAGAAGTTTCCGCAACAGAAGAAACCGTGGTCGAAGAGGTCAAGACCGAAGAGATTGTCGAAGAAGCAAAAACGGAAGAAGTGAAAACTGAAGAGGCCACTATTGCCGAGACTGCTGAGGAGCAAGTAGCCCCCGTGGAGCAAAAAGCATCTATTTCTTTTGATGACCTCAAAGAGTTCCACAATCTCTTAAAAGACATCAGCAAATAAAAGCGATTGGTCCAAACGCGGACCAATAAATGCACAATCAGTGACCAATCGTGTGCTAACGTTGTACCCAGGCGGATACACAACGGAGGCACATGGACATCTACGAAGAGTGCAAAATACAAGCCAGTCGGTCAGTAAAACTCAAAGTTGATTACTTTCTCACTGAATTGCCAAAAAAAGACGCTGAAGGTTTGAAAAAAGCCCTGCTTGACGAGGTCATTTCTTCTCGCACTATCTCACGAGTGTTATCGGAAAATGGGATTGAGTGTGGAGTTTGGGCAATCAATCAATGGCGGCGAGTCAATAAGGTTAAATCCGCCCACGGGCCCGCAACTTCAAAGGTAATTAAATGAGTCTGTCGAGCGATATGGAAAAAGCAAAAGCCCATCACAGCATTGAGGCAATTGCAAAATTGCTCAAAGAGCACAACATAAAACCGGAAGAAGTTGGCTCAATCAAATCAATGCGGGTAGGCAAGTGGCAAACGGTAACCAAAGACGAATCTGGAGAGGCGATAATTCATGACCTCAAGGGGGCAAGTCTTGTTTTGAGTCCAAAGTGGGCAGAGGGTCCAGAATGGCCAGTTGTTCAACAGGGACCAAAATATAATGTCTCAAAAAATAAAGGCAAATCACGCAAAACAAAAAGTTGGGAAACCGCAGTTATTCTGCCTGACATACAAATGGGTTATTATAAAAAATCACTTGAGCAGAATGCCGAACTTGAACCAATTCACGATGAGGCTGCGCTTTCCGTAGCGCTAAAACTGGTTGAGGATGTAAACCCAGACCGAGTTGTTATGCTCGGAGATAATCTTGACTTTGCTGAGTTTGGTAAATATCTAACTGCGCCAACATTCAAACAGTTAACACAGGCGACAATCGACAGAGCAACACTGCTTTGCGCACAGGTAAGAGCAGCAGCACCAAACGCAAAAATAACTTGGATTGCCGGCAATCACGAAGCGCGTCTTGCGAAATACATTCAGGCAAATGCGGAGGCAGCATTTGGTTTGACGCGCGGCAAACTCAACGATGAGTTGCGAGACAATTGGCCAGTGCTGTCAGTTCCAAATCTTTGTCGAATGGACGACTTTGGGGTTGATTATCTCCCAGGATATCCAGAGTCATTCTTGGCGTTAAATGAAAATTTAATTATCAGACACGGCGACAGGGTTAACTCCAATAGTTCGACTACAACAAAATATTTAAACGATGCACACAAATCTGTTATCTATGGACACATTCATCGTGTTGAAGTTGCTTACAGAACACGAATTTCCGATTCCGGGCCTCGTACCATTATGGCCGCAAGTCCTGGATGTCTCTGTAGAATCGATGGAGCAGTACCATCAGTCAAGTCTGGTTCAGACGAGTTTGGTAGACCGCTGATGCAGGGTGCGGAGAACTGGCAGCAAGGACTCGCTCTTGTCCAGTACCAACCAAGGGGCGTCGGAGAAGAGTGGTTCAATTACGAACAGATGTGGATTTATAATGGTCGAGGAATATTCCGCGGTATTGAGTATGTCGCTTAATAATTCACCTTTTGACAACGAAGAAGAATTGATTAGAGAGTTGGATAACTTGCGCGAAATCGGCCTCATAGAAGTTGTTGGAATAGATGATGATGGAGAGTGGCTTTATGGACCGACTGAACAGGGCAGAAATTTAGCAGAGGCTTTTAGGGCCCTTTTTCAATTAGGCGATAATGACGAATAGTGTCACCGCGTTTGACGAAGACGGAGACTTGAGATTTCCCGTAATAACTATTTCCGTATCCAACGATGACCTGGAAGAACCAATTCATGTAGACCTTGGTTCGGTACCCCCGTTTATAGCGGCTGCAGTGCTAGAAAAGGTCGCTTCAATTCTTAAAAGCACTGTTCCACCCCCAAGAATAACCTTTAAAGGAACAGTATTAGTTGAACCAGTCGGTACTGGCTCCATCGCTCTGATTGAACAGTTATTTGATGACTTCCAAGACGATGAGGATGACGAAGACAACAAGTAACACCATGCTTGACAACTTGTTTATGTTGTAGCATACTCTGTTACAACGAGGTGCTTACCTCGGGTCCCACTAGTTAAAACACTCTAAAAGGAGTAACGATTATGGCTTACGATAGCCGTTTGAAGGAACTTAAGGGTGCCCTAAAGGATGTCCTCGCACAGAACGACACAATTGTCGACCACGTCGAGGCCAACCGTGAAGAGGGCGGCCCAGAAGTTCAAGTTGAAGCAAAGCATGTTGAGGCATTCCGTTCAGGACTTGCCAAGGCTCGCGAAATCCGTTCAGAAATTGAGGCACTGGAAGGTCTCTCAGAAGTCAAGGCATGGGCAGAGAATTCATCTGCTCCAGCAGTGGCTCCTAAGATTCTTACCTCTAGCCAGGGCAAGTCCCTTGGTCAGCGTTTCATCGAATCTGACGAGTTCAAGAGCATGGGCAGTGGCCGCAATGGCTACAGCATGAATGCACCATTCCAAGTTAAGGACATCTTCACTGCACTGCCATCAGGTACGCCTGGCGATTTTGGCACACCGCAGCGTGAAGGCATCGTTGAGCGCGCCAAGCGTGCTTCGCGAGTTCGCGACTTGTTCCCAGTGCAACAGACCACCACAAACATGATTGAGTATTTCCGTGTGAGCGGATTTACCAACAACGCTGCAACAGTTGCAGAGCGCTCAGGTTCACCTGCAGTGTTCACCGCAAAGCCGCAGTCGTCCATGACGGTGGTTGGTGTACAAGCCCCAGTGCGCACGATTGCACACTTCGAAGTTGCACACCGCAACGTACTTGACGATGAACCAACCCTTCGTGGAATCATCGACAACGAGTTGCTGTACGGCCTTCGTCTTGTGGAGGATGACCAAATTCTTAACGGCGACGGCACGGGTTCAAACCTGACCGGTATCCGTGAGACTTCTGGCATCCAGTCGCAAGTATGGAGCGCAGGTAGCGTTGGTGACACTCGCATTGACGCAGTGCGTCGTGCTATCACCAAGTCATTGCTTGCCTACTACGAGCCAACGGGCATCATCGTTCACCCGAACGACATGGAAGACATTGAACTCACGAAGGATGGCGAGTCTCGTCATCTGATGGTGATGTCAGTCTCCCTTGGTGCCGAAGCCCGCTTGTGGCGTCTGCCAATGGTTTCGACTCCAGCAATCGCCGAGGGCTTCGCTCTCGTTGGTTCGTTTGGTATCGGCGCCACGCTGTACGACCGCATGGAAGGCAGCATCCGTGTTGCTGAACAGCATTCAGACTTCTTCATCCGAAACGCAGTAGCGGTTTTGGCTGAACAGCGTATTGCTCTTGCTGTTAAGCGTCCGGAGTCGTTCGTCGAAGTTGAATTCGACGCCGCACCAGAAGCCTGATAATTAAAGAATAAAGGACTGAGCCGGGGCGAAAGCCCCGGCTTTTTCTTTTTATGGCAAAGGCAAAACACAAACCTTTTGAATTTAGATTTATTGGACATTGTCCAAAATTCGCCGAACTGAAAAATTCTATTTTATCTTTGTCCAGTGCGGACTGGAAAGAATTTACGTACAGACAAAACAATATTGTCGGTCATAAAAAAACAAAAACAATTCCGCTTTTGTATGATTACCAACAAGGGAACCGGGCAATCCGTCATTCAAAGTACGACATGTTTGAAGAATACCTTAATGAAATTTCCAAATATTTGTTATTACTTGGAGAGCCGCCAAAGATAAAAAGAGCAAATATAGTTTTACTCGAAGCAAAATCTTTAATTGACAATCATATGGACAGGGGTGAATTTCTACAATCAACTGGACGAATTCATATACCGATTTCAACAAATGCGCAATGTTATTTTGTCGTTGATGGTAAAACGCAGCACTTCAAAGAGTCTGAGTTATGGGAAATAAACAATACGGGCAAATATCATAGCGTTCACAATGATGGTCAATCAGACAGAATTCATCTGATTATTGACATTGCATAAACCAGTGGTATCATGGATTCCATGACACACATCATTGCACCAAGAGATATTTTTGAGACTCGCAACGGAGTTGCTGTAAGGGTAAAAAGCAAAGGCGAGCGCCTAACTGCCGACGAAGCAAAAAAGTACAAAATTCTACCCATTACTGTTTCTTCGATTGCAAACATCGAAACCAAGTAAGCATGCCCAAATCCGAAGAGGAGGGTGCAAAATCTTACGATTTTGATGGTGCGTGGGAGCACCCGCATGCCTTTGCAATCATCAAGGCCGGAATTTTAAGAATTTTCCTAGAGCGGGAAGACTTTAATCCCGAGAACCCCTATGAGCAGTTAATAACAACACTCACTACTACCGGAATGATTTATAGCGCATTTGAACTAAAGAAAAACATCGAGGTTCGCTATTCATGGGAACTTCTTGATGACGAGAACATAATTGCGCATTCCTGCTTTGGAACCATTGAAAAAGTGGACATAACCATCAACGCCAGCAAAATGGGTTTTCTCATGAACCTTGGCGACGGCGACCTTTGCGCATTCGCATACAGTGATATCTATTGGGTGTGCGCGGCAGAATAAGCCAATTTCAATAATTTTAACCTCTGGTGTATTATCGAGATTATGGCCATTTTGACACCACTCGATTTGGAAATCTTCCTCGGCAAGACGTTTACCGACGCTCAGGAGGATGCTGCTCAAACCATCATCGCAAGCCTTGAATCGGAGTTGGAGTACGTATTAAATCGACGCTTAGATACCCAGATATATACAGAGGAACGACACAAATTAGTACCTAATCAACGTCAAATTTTTCTTCGCAACGCCCCGGTTCATGAAGTTACAAGTTTTAGTGTTGGTATGCCCGGAGACGAAGTTGAACAAACCATTTCGGATTTCGATATTTACACTTGGGGAATTGACAATGTGAGAATTGCCGGAACAGGCATGCAGGCTCTTGTTACCTACACTGCGGGGTTGAACAACGAGGCAAGACATGCCCTAGAAAGAATACTCTACTCTGCTGCGGCACGGGAATTTGGACGTATGTTGTTGGACGCTCAAGGTCTTTCGCGTTTAAAGGTTGAGGGTACTGATTATGTTTTGGCCGCAGATGGTGAGGGGGGATTTACAGAGTCGGAACTCAATTATGCAAAGAGATTCAAGCGAAGGGTAATTCATTAATTATGCGCGGCGCCACGACTGCAATAACTATTCGCAACATGGTTGCTGGATTTTCGTCAGAAGGCAATACAACTGAAGGTATCTGGACAAATACTGGAAGTGATACGGTTGTCCTTGGTTCCGTCCACGCAAAAGCATCTGAAACAGTTGACGAAACAACTGCGGGGCAGGTAACGGAAGAAAGAAATGTAGTTTGTCGTATTCCGCTCTCTGCCTCCATAACCCACGGTGACGAAATTGTCATTGCGGATGTTCATTCTGTACTAAATGGCACATATGAAGTAGAGGCACTGCGATATACGAGAACTCACGTGCGCGCGGAGTGCAAGAGGACAATGCGTTGACATGGCGACAATAACTTCAACAGGCGACTTTGGTGGCGGAAAAGAAACTTTCAAGGCTCACACATATACCGGAAGTATCTATGACGCATTCAAAGCGATAGACAGACGCCTGCTAAACATGGTTTTGTCTGGAATTGCTCAGATGCGAGTTGCCGCACAACAATTATCTGTTATTGGCTTTAATGAGACAAAACTTTTAATCGGCAAAAAAGGAAGTTACAAAAAGTACTACAAAAAAGGTGTTGAGCGAATGTCGTCAGCACCAGGAACACCACCCGCGGCAATGCGAGGCGAAGACCTGGAGCCGAGTATCTATCAAAAAGTTAAATCCAAGGCTAATCAAAACCCAGCAGTGGCGGAATTTGGCAGTACCGCATCTTTTGCTCGAAAACTTGAATATGGGGATGGGAAAACTCCCGCCCGTCCATTTCTTCTGCCGGCCCGAGCAAAAGTCGCAAGACGCGGAAATGATATTGTTGTGCGGAACCTCCTGATTGCCTATAACCGCTCCATCAAAAAGCAGACTGGCGCAAAACCAATCGTTGTGGATATGAGGCTCTAATGGCTTCGGTGGGTGGAGCAATACGAACGGCTTTAACGGATGCCTCAATTGCTGCTATCTCCACGCGCATATTTAGGGACATCGCACCACCAGAAACGACCTACCCGTTTGTGACAATCAGCGACGAAATTACCAATACTCCAAGTTTGTCGGGGGACAAGCAGGTCCTTGCAAGACTTCGTCAATTGAGAGTAAACCTTTGGCAACTCAGACCAACCGAAAACGTGACCACGGTAGACGAAATTGTAAGCACGCTGGATTCAGTCAATATTACGGCAAA
>SXGQ01233179.1_pt1 | contig 54599 bp, 53 predicted proteins | sample 3178371 | NCBI WGS metagenome assembly SXGQ01 (sample SAMN11356859, study PRJNA531348) | freshwater metagenome | isolation source: freshwater sample F1-20 | place: China: Fuxian Lake, Yuxi | collected 2017-12-25
ATGGTGAGCAGATCGCCTTTTGAAAATCCCTTTGCATTCCCCTCAACATATTCAGCAGCCAATTCGTGTCCCAATACCCTTGGATAGGTAAAATAAGGTTGTACGCCTTTGAATGCATGGAGGTCTGTCCCGCAAATTCCGATCTGTTTTATTTTGACAATGGAAGAACCAGGAACGAGCATTGGATCATCTACATGATGCATTTGCAGTTCACCCGGACGAATACAAACAACCGATTTCATAGCAGTTGGAAAGTAATAAAAAGAATTGGATTTGTATTGAATGATTTAAATTGGGTAACAATATTTTCAAATGAATAAAATCATTTTCCTACTTGCCTTTTTGTTGGCCGCCACCCTTGGTTTTGGACAAGTATCAAAAATGCCCGCCTATCCATTGATTACACATGACCCCTATTTAAGCATCTGGTCATTCAGCGACCTTGCAAATGAATCCAATACAAGACACTGGACTGGGAGAGAACAGGCAATTTTGATCACAGCCGAAGTGGATGGTTTGGTATATCAGTTGATGGGGAAAAAGGAGAGCGAGAAAATTATACATGCAAAACAATCTTCACTGAATGTAACAGCTACAACTACAAAATACCAATTTGATTGTGGAGGAACATCTATTGATATAGATTTTTTATCCCCTTTGATCGCCACCGACCTGAATCTTTTATCCAGGCCTCTTTCCTACATTGATTTTTCATCGAATAGCATGGATGGCAAAAAGCATAACATTGATGTGCAAGTAAAAATAAGCGGAGATATTGCTGTGAATGAAAAAACTGAATCAACCTCTTTCTCAACCGGCTCCAATCAATCAATTCGATTTGTCAAAGTAGGCACCAACGAACAAAAAGTATTGGGGAAAAAAGGAGACAACCTGAGAATCAACTGGGGCTATGGATACCTGGCATCAGCTGATAGAAAAACCGTTTTGAGCAATGGCAACCAGTACATGTCTGCATCCTTCACGCTGACTGTAAACCCAGGTAAAACTGCCAGCAATTATCTCATGGTTGCCTACGACGACCTGTATTCTATTCAATATTTTGGTGAACCCTTAGAAGCATGGTGGAAGAAAATATATGGCAACATGGACAATCTTCTTCTTACGGGAGCGAAAGAACATGCAAATATTGTTGCTACATGCAAAGCTTTTGATCAATCGCTTTACAATGAATCATTACAGGCTGGAGGAAAAAACTATGCTGAACTTTGCATTGCTGCATATCGTCAATCACTTGCTGCACACAAGTTGGTGAGGGGTAGCAAAAATGAAATACTGTTCCCACAAAAAGAAAATTTTAGCAACGGTTCCATTTGGACTGTAGATGTAACATACCCCTCGGCACCTCTTACATTGATTTACAATCCGGCTCTCCTCAAAGGAATGGTTGAACCATTGATTGAGTACAGTGAAACTGGCAGATGGACCAAACCCTTTGCAGCACATGATTTGGGGACCTATCCTTTGGCAAATGGACAAACCTATCCGGAAGACATGCCCGTGGAAGAAGCTGGAAACATGATTCTGCTGTCTGCCGCCATCTGCAGGGCTGAAAATAATTATTCATTTGCCAAGAAGCATTGGGAGACACTCACACAGTGGGTAGATTTTTTGGTGAAGGATGGATTTGATCCCACCAATCAATTGTGCACGGATGACTTTGCAGGACATCTCGCCAGAAATGTTAATCTATCAATGAAAGCCATCACAGGCATTGGCGCATATGCCCAAATGGCGAGTGGACTGGGAGAAAGCAGCATCTCATCCAAATACAATTCCATCGCAAAAGAATTCGCAGCAAAATGGATTGCCATGTCAGATGAAGGCGATCATTTTGCATTGACGTTTGATAAAAACAATACGTGGAGTCAGAAATACAATCTTGTATGGGATAAATTATTGAAACTGAATTTATTTCCAGATGCTGTGTATGCGAAAGAGATTGCCTATTATTTGACAAAGCAACAGCCATTCGGACTTCCATTGGACAGCAGGAAGACCTATACAAAAAGCGATTGGATTCTGTGGACAGCCACATTGGCAAATGATAAAAAAGATTTTGATGCCCTGATAAATCCAGTACATCATTTCATGACTTCAACACCCACCAGGGTCCCATTGAGTGATTGGCATGAAACCACCAATGGCAAACAAGTTGGATTTCAGGCCAGAAGTGTTGTTGGAGGTTATTTCATAAAATTGCTCGAACAGAAATGGAGATGATGAAATCTGCAGGCAAGAAAGAAGGTATCCAAATCAACAAATACATCAGCAACGCTGGCTTCTGTTCAAGAAGAGAAGCCGACAAGCTTATTGAACAATTGCGTGTCACCATCAATGGAGAATGTGTCTTGCCAACAGCCCGTGTTATGGAAGGAGATGAAGTAGCGATTGATGGCGAGCGGATCAAAAATAAACAGAGACCTATATATATTGCCTTGAACAAACCAGTTGGAGTTACCTCAACGACAGACATGGGTGATAAAACCAATATCATACGCTTCATGAATCATCCCAAAAGAATATTTCCGGTTGGCCGCCTCGACAAAGATTCTGAGGGTTTGATCCTGCTGACCAATGACGGTGATATTGTCAACAAGATCCTGCGCTCCAGCAACAACAATGAGAAGGAATATGTGGTAACAGTAGACAAAGGACTGACGCCTGAAATGATCAAGGAAATGGCCACGGGTGTTAGGATACTTGGTGAATGGACCAAGCCCTGTTTTGTTCGCATGGAAGGTTCGAGACGCTTTCGTATCATCCTCAAGCAGGGTCTCAACCGCCAGATCAGGCGCATGTGTGAGGTTTTCGGCTACAAGGTTAAGACCTTGAAACGCATCCGCATCATGCATATTGAGCTGGGCAATCTGGCAACAGGCAAATGGCGTTATCTGACCCCTGCAGAAATGGATCAGCTGGAAAAAAAGTTGAAGGACGCTAGCAATTAAACCCTTGTTTCAGGATCTGCACATATCCCGGCAATTTGGATCTTATGTTTTTATGAGATCAACATTGGGCGTAAATGTATTGGGTGTTTAATAAAAGTATATTTAATAGAATAAATACTTGTTCTGCTTACTTATTAATTACAAAGAATTAAGTTTGAACTTTTCGTGTTAATGCCATACACTCATTGATTGCAGAACAGGCAAGCATTTCAGAGCAAAAAAAATCGGTCAACCATTTAAAGTTGACCGAAATTCGCGTTTTGTAGCCCGTAGGGGAATCGAACCCCTCATTCCTCCGTGAAAGGGAGGCGTCTTAACCGATTGACCAACGGGCCGTTATCAAAAGGAACGCAAAGGTAAGTTCTTATAGAAATATGGCCAAAAAAACTGGAATAGTTCCTAACTTCGCCCCACTTTTTTGACACTAAAAGCAATCAATTATGAGCACAGTTAAAGTAGCCATCAACGGATTCGGTAGAATAGGAAGACTTGCATACCGCCAGATATACAATATGCAGGGAATTGATGTTGTTGCCATCAATGACCTAACCAGTCCAAAAGTTTTGGCACATCTCCTTAAATACGATACGGCACAAGGCCGCTTTGAGCAGGATGTAACTGCCACAGATAATTCAATCATCGTAAACGGACACGAAGTAAAAATATATGCCCAAAAAGACCCGGCACAGATTCCATGGGGCACCCATCAGGTAGATGTGGTGCTGGAGTGTACTGGTTTTTTCACGGACAAGGATAAAGCTGCATCGCATATAACTGCAGGTGCACGAAAAGTCGTTATCTCTGCTCCTGCAACAGGCGATTTAAAAACAATTGTATTCAACACCAACCACGATATTCTCGATGGTTCTGAAAGCGTCATCAGCTGTGCATCGTGCACCACCAATTGCCTTGCACCTATGGCCAAGGTTTTGGAAGACAAATATGGCATTGTCACCGGATTGATGACCACTGTTCACGCATATACCAATGATCAAAATACGCAAGATGCGCCACATCCGAAAGGTGACCTGCGCAGAGCACGTGCTGCAGCACAAAATATTGTTCCTAACAGTACCGGAGCTGCAAAAGCAATTGGACTTGTGCTTCCTTCATTGAAAGGTAAATTGGATGGAACTGCACAGCGCGTTCCGACATTGACTGGATCATTGACAGAGCTTACGGTTATTTTGAATAAAAAAACATCTACAGAAGAAATCAATGCTGCCATGAAAGCTGCAGCTAATGATAGCTATGGTTATACAGAAGATGAAATCGTTTCAGGCGATGTGATCGGTATCAGCTATGGTTCTTTGTTTGATGCCACCCAGACCAAAGTACAAACAGTCGGAGACCATCAACTCGTTAGAACAGTGAGTTGGTACGACAATGAGATGAGCTATGTAAGTCAGCTTGTCCGCACTGTGAAATACTTTGCACAGTTGATATCAAAATAATATTCTCTTATACATGAACCCGGCAGTCGAACTGCCGGGTTTCTTTTTAAATCAACGTTCATGTACACATTCAGCAAGACAAATTTTGGAGGAAAAAAAGCTTTGGTGCGAGTTGATTTCAACGTTCCACTCAATGAAAATTTTAAAGTCACAGATGATACCAGGATGCGCGCTGCTTTGCCAACGATTCATAAAATACTTAAAGATGGCGGAAGCGTGATTTTGATGAGTCACTTGGGAAGACCAAAAGATGGGCCATCTAATAAATATTCATTGAAACATTTGGTTGGCCACCTTCAAGAGCTGGTTGGAAAAGAATACCCTGTTCATTTTGCAGATGATTGCATTGGGGCTGCAGTTGAAAAATCAGCCAATGATCTGAAATATGGAGAAGTACTCCTGTTGGAGAATCTGCGCTTCCACAAAGAGGAGGAAAAAGGTGACATGGGATTTGCAGAGAAACTTCATAAGCTGGGCGATGTCTATATCAATGATGCATTTGGAACCGCACATCGCGCACATGCATCCACCGCCATCATTGCAGATTTTTTTGATTCAGATAAAAAAATGTTTGGACTGCTAATGGAAGGTGAAGTAAAAAGTGCGGAGAAAGTACTGCTAAAATCAGACCAGCCATTCACTGCGATCATTGGCGGCGCCAAAGTATCTGACAAAATTCTCATTATTGAAAATTTATTGAACAAGGCTACAGATATCATCATAGGTGGTGGAATGGCATACACATTTTGGAAAGCACAGGGAAAAGAAATAGGAAATTCATTGTGTGAAGAAGATCGCCTATCACTTGCTGCTGAACTTCTCGAAAAAGCAAAAGCAAAAGGCGTCAATATCCATCTGCCTATCGACAGCACCATTGCTGATAAATTCTCGAACGATGCCACCACTGCCAATTGCGAGAGCTATGGTATTCCATCCGGGTGGATGGGACTGGATATTGGAGAAAAGGCAAGAGCAGATTTTAGAAAGGTAATCCTGAGCAGCAAAACTATTTTATGGAATGGACCCATGGGTGTGTTCGAAATGGAAAAATTCCAGGGTGGAACCAAGGCAATTGCTGAGGCTGTGGCAGAGGCAACCCAACAGGGCGCTTTCTCTCTGGTCGGAGGCGGCGACAGCGTTGCGGCGGTCAACCAATTCGGATTCAATGACAAAGTCAGTTACGTATCCACCGGTGGTGGGGCCATGCTGGAGTTCTTCGAAGGAAAAGTTCTTCCGGGAATCGCGGCAATTAAAAATTAACCTTCCATCACATTGCTCAAAGGTTAACAAAGCCTTGATGGCTTTTGCCCTATCTTTATGCCCTTAATTATAAAATTATGAGCACACGTAACATTGTCCTTATCAGCATCGTAGCTTTTATTCTTCTTTTGGGAGGATGTGGTTGCAGCGGTTACAACGGACTTGTACAAAAAGATCAAAATGTAAAATCAAAATGGGCCAACGTTGAAAGTGATTATCAACGCAGAGCTGACCTGATTCCCAATTTGGTAAACACCGTAAAAGGTGCTGCCAACTTTGAACAGGAAACCATCACCGCGGTTATTGAAGCCAGGTCAAAAGCAACACAGACCACTGTGAACGCCAACGATCTCTCTCCTGAAAAAATTGCCGAATTCCAAAAAGCACAAGGTCAATTAAGCGGAGCCATCGGAAGATTGCTCGTCAGTGTTGAGAGATACCCAGAATTGAAAGCTACAGAAGCTTTCCGTGACCTCCAGGCACAATTGGAAGGAACAGAAAACAGAATCAAGGTATCAAGAAATGATTTCAATGCAGCTGTGCAAGACTACAATACCAGTGTGAAGAAATTCCCGATGGTGCTTTTCAGCGGCTTGTTTGGCTTCAACGAAAAAGGATACTTCACTGCAGAAGCTGGCTCAGAGAAAGCGCCAACAGTTGATTTCAAAAATTAATCTGTGAATTTATTATCATTCTTTACGGGCAGAAAAAAATCTTTTTTCTCCAAAGAAGATGAAGAACGGATGGTGCAGGCCATCCGTTTTGCTGAAAAGCAAACCAGTGGAGAGGTTAGACTCTACATTGAAAGCAACTGTTCCTATATCAATCCAATTGACAGGGCAAAAGAATTGTTTGCAGAATTGAACATGCATAAAACCAAAGACCAGAATGGCGTGCTCCTTTATTTTGCAATGAAAGACAGGCAAATGGCGATTTGGGGCGATGAGGGCATTCATCAGAAAATGGGGCAAGCATTTTGGGAACAAGAAGTTGCTGCGATTCTCAGTGAATTCAAGAGCAACCATTTTGTAGAAGGCATTTGCCATATGATCCACGATGTTGGTGATGCATTGAAAATGCATTTCCCTTATGCATCTGATGATAAAAATGAATTAGACGACAACATCGTATTTGGGAAATGATCAAACAGCTGCTTACTATATTATCCATGTTTCTTTTCTCGTCTGTGTTAGCACAAATTGAGAAAGAACTTCCTGCTAAACCCAATCCCCCGAAATTGGTAGTGGATTATACCAATACGCTGAGTCCAGATCAAACTTATTCACTGGAACAAAAGTTGGTGGCATTTGATGACTCTACTTCAAGCCAAATATCGGTAGTGATCATGGAAAGTACCGGTGAAAGAGACATTGCAGATGTTGCTTTTGCCTTGGGGAGAGCATGGGGAATCGGAAACAAGGAATTCAACAACGGTATTCTCGTTCTTGTTGCAAAAAATGACCGAAAAATATTCATTGCCACCGGCTATGGTTTGGAAGGTGCACTGCCTGATGCAATTGCCAAACAAATCATTGCCAACGAAATCAGGCCCAATTTTCGTGAAAATGATTTTTACCGCGGATTGGATGAAGGGACCAATGCAATTATAGAGTCCATTCAGGGTGAATACCAAGCACCAGAAGGATACAACCAAAAAGACAAGAAAGGCGTTCCAGGTATTCTCATACTTATCATTGTCATCATCATCATGTCCATTATAAAAAGAGGCGGTGGTGGCGGTGGTCATTACAACAGACGCGGATATCATCGAGGCAGTGGTATGTGGCTCTTTCCAGGCGCTGGTGGATTCGGTGGCGGATTTGGAGGAGGAAGCAGTGGTGGTGGATTTGGTGGATTCGGTGGGGGCAGCTTTGGTGGCGGTGGTGCTGGTGGGGATTGGTAAAAATCGGTTAACAGTTAACTGTTAACTACTAACCAAGTCCCATTTCTTGATGCATCTCTGGGATTTCAACATCTGTAAATCCTTTGCGCAGCAATCTTTCTCTAAAATCAATTTGCACTGGATATTCTCCGTGCACCAGGAAAACTTTTTTTACACGTCGAGGGTCCTGACAAGATAAAAACTGAGAAAGATCTTCATAGTCACCATGTGCACTCATGCTCCTGATGCTGCCTACCTCAGCATGGATTTCATGTTGCACCCCATAAATACCAACTTCCTTTTTGCCCGACTGTATTCTTGCTCCTAAAGAATGGGGCTCACAATACCCGGTAAGCAAAATTGAGTTTCTGGAATTCTCAATGGTATTGCTGATATGGTGTTTCACCCGCCCGGCATCTGCCATCCCACTTGCAGAAATGATCACACATGGTTCATTGCGAAAATTCAACAACTTGGATTCATCCACTGTTTTGATATACCTCAATCCTGCGAACTTGAAGGGATCTTCATCTTTTTCCAATACTTTTCGAATCCGGGGATTGAAATACTGCGGATATTTTTTCACGATTTCGGTTGCTTCGACACTCAGTGGACTATCAACAAAATAGTCCAGTTCCGGCAATCTCCGTTCGAGCTCCAACTGGTTCAAAGCATAGAGCAACTCTTGTGTCCTTCCAACGCTGAAAGCAGGAATCACCAACTTCCCTTTTTTTTGAATACACGTCTTCTCGATCCACTTCAATAAATGATCTGGCGTTGGTTGATGAAGATCATGCAATGAATTACCATAAGTGGATTCAATGATGATGATATCAGCCTGTGGAAACGCATCAGGCGATTTCAAAATAACATCACGGTATCTTCCTACATCACCACTAAATGTAACAGACTGTTGTTGTCCATTTTCATTGATGCGCAGATGCACTGCTGCACTTCCTATGATATGACCAGCATCTGTATACAAGAGTTCTATGCCCGGTTCAATCAAAGTCCATGCTCCATAATCCACGACACTGAATTGATTCAACGCTGCCTCTGCTTCCTCCATTGTATACAAGGGCTTAAGCAATGGAAGTCCGCTTGCCTTGCGCTTTTTATTGTGGTACTTGATGTCATCCTCCTGAATACGTGCAGAATCTACCAACAGCACGGCTGTCAGCTCTCGCGTGGCAGGGGTACAAAATATTTTTCCCTTGAAACCATCACTGACCAATTTCGGTATGAGACCACTGTGATCAATATGTGCATGAGACAAGATCAGGTAATCAATTGTGCTGGGATCGAATCCAAAATGTCTGTTCAGGGAATCAGTCTGCTTGCCCATTCCTTGAAACATCCCACAATCCAATAAAATTTTTTTCCCATTGTTAAGTAGAATCAGATGTTTGGAGCCTGTAACTGTTCTTGCTGCACCATGAAAAATTATTTTCATTTCAAATCATTTAGATGTCTCCTTGAATGACCAAGTAATTGTAAACTCTGCCACACACCTGTTCTGCTCGTCATATCCTTTTGAAAAGGTATTGCAGGTGATTCCATTTTTCGTTGATACTGCCTCTTCGATTGCTTGATGTATTTTTTCACCGTCGTGGCATTCAAAACGAACCCTTCCAACAGCTTTTTTATGAAAAGATGCTTGCATCGACAACACCAACATAGAAATCCTGGGCCTGCGGTGTTGGGCGTGGACCAGTGCCAAAATACCTGTGCTCATCTCTGCAGCCATTGCCAGCACAGCAAAATAAATGGACCTGAATGGATTTTTGGAGAACCATGAGTATCTGATGCCAACAACAGCGGAGGAAGTGGAGAGCGAATTGATGCGGAGTCCTGCAAAAAAAGCTGCTGGCAATGATTTGGCAAGGTAGATGCGAAACCAAAATGAACTGCTCAGTTTTTTTATCAATATGGATTGTTCCATATCCTAATCTACGATAGATTCAGGCGATATGAAAAATTAAAGCAAAAAGATTTTACAATTAATGTACTTTGATTTTAAACATGGCCTGATCGCCCAAGAATCCCTCCAGCTCATCGCCAACTGAGCATTCGCCTACTCCTTTTGGAGTGCCTGTAAAAATAACATCCCCAATATTGAGTGAAAAATAGTTGGATACATGTGCAATGATCTGATCAAAGCTGTGGATCATATCTCCTGTGTTGCCCGACTGGACCAATTCATTATTTTTTTTCATTGAAAAAGCAATCTTTTTTCGATCAAGGTCTGCAGCGATTGGATTCCAATTTCCCAGCACAGCTGAATTGTCCCATGCTTTTGCCTTTTCCCATGGAAGACCCTTTTTCTTCAGTTCGCTTTGAACATCTCGGGCTGTAAAATCAATACCCACGGAAATAGCATCATAGTATTGATGTGCAGTTGCCTCGCTGATGTACCTACCGTTTTTTGAAATCCTCAGAACCACCTCGCATTCATAATGGAGTTCATTGGTAAATGCAGGATAATAAAATGGCATATTTTGTTGCAGCAAAGCGGATTGGGGCTTCATAAATATTACCGGTTCTTCAGGTACTTCATTTCCGAGTTCTTTTGCATGCTCAACATAGTTTCTACCAATACAAAGAAATTTCATAGTATGATTTTATATTTCAAATTTATTGACTGATTCCATTGCGGTATCCAATCCTGCGAGGACAAAATCTTCGATAGCTGTTGCAGCGCGCTCAATTTTTTTTGCCACCGCTGTTTCCTGTTCTTGGTGCCACTTGCCCAAGACGTATTCTACCTGCATACCTTTTGGAAAATCATTTCCAATGCCAAATCGCAGTCTTGGATAATTTGTTGTAGCCAAAGATTCCTGAATGCTTTTTAAACCATTGTGGCCGCCGTCACTTCCCGTAGGCTTCATTTTTAATTTATTGATCGGCACAGCCAGTTCATCGACAAGCACGAGCAGGTTGTTCAATTCAATATGCTCTTTATCCATCCAATATTTCACAGCTCTTCCACTCAAGTTCATAAAAGTGGAAGGTTTGATACAGATGATTTTTTTCCCTTTCAAGCTCACACTTGCAATCGATGCGAGTCGGTCGACTGTGAACACTCCATGATGTTTGGAAACAAAATAATCAAGGATATCAAATCCAATATTGTGACGAGTATGTGCATACTCCTCCCCTATATTGCCCAATCCAACTATAAGAAACTTGTTCATAAAAAAAGCCCCGCGATATGATCACGGGGCCATAAAGATAAAACCTTTGAGTTTATTTCTTTGCAGCAGCGGCTGGAGCAGGAGCAGCGGCAGGAGCAGCAGCTGCAGGGGCAGCAGCTTCTTCTTGCTTAAGCTGACGCGTCAAGGTTACTGATGCGATAGGAATTCTGGGTGAATTGAGTATTTCAAAATTATCTGTTGCGATGTCTTGAACTCGAATATTCTCGTTCAACTCAAGGTTTGTAATGTCAACCTCAATGTTTTCCCTGAGAAACTTAGGAAGTGTTTTGACTTTTACTGACTTCAACCTGATTTCAAGTTTACCACCGTCTTTAACACCAGCAGCAGCACCTGTAAATTTAAGAGGGATGGAAGCAGTAACTTTCTTTCCTTCAACCAACTCCAGCAAGTCGATATGAGAAAGAATGTCGGAAACTTTGTCTAATTGAAGATCCTTCAGAATGCAAGTGTAAGATTTGCCATTTACTTTTACTTCCACCAATTGGAAGTCTGGTGTGTAAATGAAAGGCTTCAAATCAAGAGCTTTTGCTGAAAAGTTCACCTCTTGTGCACCCCCATAAATTACACCAGGTACCAAGCCTTGAGAGCGCAACTGGCGGGTGGCTGATTTACCAGTTTCGGTCCTCAATTGTCCTTCGATTGTAATCGTTTTCATTGTATTGTGTTTAAAAATTGACTTCGTTGATCCAGCTATTTATTCTTTAGTTGTGAATGAATAAACAGGCTGGTGATGCTCTGGTTTTCATAGGCATTTCTGATGGCAGCTGCAAAAAGATTGGCCACGCTCAGCACCTTGATTTTTGAAGAACTGTGCTTTATTGGTATGGTATCAGTTACCACCAGTTCTTCCAGAACACTGTTGTCGATGTTTTCGTAGGCATTGCCACTCAACACCGGGTGTGTACAAAGGGCTCGAACACTTCTTGCACCTTTTTCCTTCAGCAATTTGGCTGCTTTGGTCAAGGTTCCTGCAGTATCACAGATGTCATCGATGAGGACCACATCCCTGTTCTCCACGTCTCCTATCACGACCATACTTGCTATTTCATTGGCCCTTTTTCTGTGCTTGTCACAGATGACCATTTCGACGTTAAAATAACTGGCCATTTCACGGATCCTGTTCGCACTTCCCACGTCGGGGGCCGCAAAGGTAAGGTTTTCCAGCTGAAGATTGGAGATATAAGGGATAAAAATGGCTGAGCTGTCCAGGTGGTCAACGGGTATGTCAAAATAGCCCTGGATCTGGGGCGCATGGAGATCCATCGTAATCACCCTGTCAGCTCCCGCTGCAGTAAGCAGGTTGGCTACCAACTTAGATCCTATCGCAACCCTGGGCTTGTCTTTTCTGTCCTGACGGGCATACCCAAAGTATGGCAAAACTGCAATGATTTTATAGGCCGATGCACGCTTTGCAGCATCGATCATCAACAGCAGTTCAAGTAGATTATCTCCCGGGGCAAAGGTGCTTTGCACGAGGAAAACATAATCGCCTCTTATACTTTCGAGGAAAACTGGCTGTATTTCACCGTCACTGAATCGCTGGATGCTGATTTTACCGGGGGTGCCATTCACGGCCTCCGCAATTTTTGCTGCCAAATATTCTGAACTGGTGCCGGAAAAGACTTTACATGAAGGACCTACGCGTTGCATAAAAATGAGTTGAATGCAGCGAAGATAATGAAACTAAACACCGTTTGAGGGACATATCATCACCCTGACAAAAATGTGAAAAAATGAATAAGAAAAAGTTGAAAGATTGGGCTTTTGAGGACAGGCCAAGGGAAAAAATGAGGTTGCAAACTGCCGCTCATTTGACAGATGTGGAGTTGCTTGCCATTCTGATACAACAGGGAAACAGGGAATCTTCTGCCTTTGACCTGGCCAATGAACTGATGTGCAGATGCAACCACAAACTTTCCGTTTTGGCAAGGCTTTCCATCAAAGAAATCATGAAGACCAAGGGCATTGGCATGGCAAAGGCTGCCATCCTGCAGGCTGCTATGGAAATTGGGAGAAGAAGAATGGGAAAAGAAGCAATGAAAGAGGAAGTCATCCGCGACAGCAAAATGGTAGCGACTTATCTGAGAACCAAAATGATGGATCTGCCCAACGAGGTATTTGCTGTAATCTTTTTAAATCGTGCGAATAAAATCAAACATTTTGAAATCATCAGTTCTGGGGGCATGACAGGAACCGTGGCAGATCCGAGAATCATCATGAAAAAAGCGCTTGAGGAAGAAGCAGTCAGCATCATTCTCAGCCACAATCATCCCTCTGGAAATTTGAAACCTTCTAAAGCCGATCAGGACTTGACGGAAAAAATCAAACAGGCAGCAAAATATTTTGACATCAATGTGCTGGATCATATCATTGTGAGCAATGAAGGGTATTACAGCTTTGCGGATGAAGGGGCGATTTGAGCGCCCCGTTGCCAGTTGACAGTTGCCTGTTCTGGGTTTTTATTTAACTTAGACGACTATAAAACAGTTAACAGCTAACAGCTAACAGCTAACAGCTAACAGCTAACAGCTAACAGTTAACAGTTAACAGTTAACAGTCAACTGGAAACTCAAAACCCACAACCCAAAACGCTCATATGCATTCCGCACAAATCAATCCACAGATATTCATCGACAATAGAAAAAGATTCACTGCACAAATGGAAAAAAACAGCATTGCGATTTTCAACAGCAATGATGAAATTCCGAGCAATGGTGATGCCTTGTACCCTTTCAAACAAAATACTGATTTGTATTGGCTGACCGGAATCAGACAGGAGGACAGCATGCTTGTTTTATATCCTGACAATCCGGATAAAAAATACCGCGAAGTACTGGTGCTGGTGAGGCCGAATGAATTAAAAGAAAAATGGGACGGGAAAAGACATCGCGCGCATGAAGCAACTGCATTATCGGGCATTCAAAAAATTGTTTGGCTGGATATACTGGATGGAGTGCTTCAACCGATGATTCACCTGGCGGATACCATCTATCTCAATACAAATGAGAACGACAGAAAAGCCAATCTGCTGGCAGTAAGAGATTATCGCTTTGCAAAAGAAATGCAGGAAAGGTATCCGTTGCATCAATACAAAAGAGCTGCAAAAATCATGCGCGATTTGAGAGCGATCAAATCACCTTTGGAAGTGGCAGTGCTCCAGAGGGCAGTGGACATTACTGATCATACATTCAGGAGATTGCTGCAGTTCATCAGACCTGGTGTTTTTGAACATCATATTGAAGCCGAAATTCATCATGACTTTATGATGCAGGGTTCAGCAGGCCCGGCATATTCATCCATCATTGCGAGTGGCGACAGGGCAAGAACTCTGCACTACATTGCAAACAACCATGAATGCAAGGAAGGAGAATTGGTACTCATGGATTTTGGAGCGGAGTACGGAGGCTATTGTGCTGATTTAACAAGAACTGTTCCAGTCAATGGTAAATTTACGAGGCGACAAAAAACGGTTTACAATGCGTGCCTGCACCTGCACAATTACGCAAAAAGCTTGCTCAAGCCTGGCATCAACATACTCAAATACCATGAAATGGTGGGTGATGAAGCCACGGTACTTTTTCAAAAAATCGGATTGCTGAAAAAATCAGATATAAAAAATGAATCGCCTGACAACAGGGCATATAGAAAATACCTGTACCATGGCATCTCTCATCATTTGGGCATTGATGTACATGATTTGGGCACAAAGACAGAACCACTGAAAGCCGGCATGGTATTGACAGTTGAACCTGGTATTTATATTGAACAAGAACAACTGGGGGTTCGCATTGAAAACAATGTTTGGATCACCAAAAGCGGCAACAAAGATTTGATGGCCAATGTTCCGATTGAAGCAGATGATATTGAGGCCATCATGAAATCCATCACCAGAAAATGAAACAACTAGCCAATTTATTCACACTGATCAATCTATGCTTTGGAAGCATTGCAATTGTATTGACCCTTCAAACAGGTGAAACCATTGTTAATCTTGAAAGCGGAGAATGGAAAATTTTTTTCCCCGAGAAAATAACCTGGGCGGCGGTTTGTATTTTTTGTGCAGCAGTGGTAGATTTTTTTGACGGATTCATCGCTCGACTTTTAAAAGCCGACTCCGAGATGGGTAAACAATTGGATTCACTTGCAGATGTTGTCTCCTTTGGTGTTGCACCTGGTGCGATTCTGTATCAAATATTGAGAATCGCTTTTGCTTCAGAACCTTCAGGTATGGAGCAATCAAGCCTCTATTTTCTGCCAGTACTTTTAGTTCCGGTATCTGCTGCATGGAGATTGGCAAGATTCAATATTGATAGTTCAAGCAGTCATCATTTCAAGGGTCTTCCCGCACCTGCCGCAGGACTTTTCATTGCTACATTGCCAATGATTTCTTTTTACAACTTGTTTGATTTACAGTCAATCTTGGTGAACAAATGGACGCTCTACGCAATTGTGCTGCTGGTTTCATATCTAATGGTCTCTTCCATTCCGCTGATCAACCTGAAATTTAAAAATTATACTTGGAAAGAAAATATTTCCAAGTACCTGTTGATCATCCTATCACTGACCGAAATAATACTGCTGGGTTGGGTTTCGGGCTTTGTCATTCTGATCACCTATATTCTAGTATCTTTGCTTTTTAAAAAAGAGCTACAATGAATTATACAGTTGCTATCAATGTCATGCCCTTGAAAGATTTATTGGACCCTCAGGGAAAGGCAGTGTTGGGAGGTTTGCACAACCTCGGATTGAAGTCTGTAGATGATGTTAGAATCGGGAAAAGAATTACACTTCAAATTGATGCTCCAAGCGAACAAGACGCCAAGAAAATAGCTGAGGAAGCTGCCATAAAATTACTTGCCAATCAAGTGATGGAACATTTTGAGATCAGCATCATCTCTTAGAAAATTCCTGAGATGCTTTACATTGTACCTACTCCTATTGGCAACCTGGCTGACATGACATTCAGGGCTGTTGCTGTATTGAAGGAAGTTGATCTGATCCTTGCTGAAGATACCCGCACCTCTGGCGTTTTGCTCAAACACTATGAAATTAGCAAACCCCTTCAATCCTATCACCAACACAACGAGCATCAAGTTACGGAAAGACTCGTAGCGCAATTGCAAGAGGGAAAAAGCATGGCTTTGCTTACAGATGCAGGAACCCCGGGTATTTCCGACCCTGCATTTTTCATCATACGTGCATGCATCAAAGCGGATATCAGGGTTGAATGTTTGCCAGGCGCTACTGCATTGATACCTGCGTTGGTAAACAGCGGACTCCCATCGGATAGTTTTTGTTTTGAAGGATTCCTGCCTTTGAAAAAAGGAAGACATACTTTGCTGAGTGCACTTGCAAATGAAAACAGGACAATTATTTTATATGAATCTCCCATGCGATTGGTTAAAACCCTACACCAGCTGATGGAGTACTTTGGGGAAGATCGTCCCTGTTGTGTTTCAAGAGAACTCACTAAAAAATTCGAAGAAAATGCAAGAGGTACTTTGAAAGAAGTCCACGATCATTTCAAGCAAAAAACGGTGAAAGGTGAAATCGTTGTTGTCATAGCAGGAAAAGAATACATGCACTGATTACTTGAATATCTCCGCTGCCTTTATCAAGGCGTCTGGTTTCCCAACATCCAACACTAGATCACCGGTGTGATCATACGCAATGACTAATTTATCTTTCGCAATGTTCAAATACACATCAACAATGGAGAAAGTCCCTTCAGCTGGCATGTATTTGAAAATACCGGGATGTATTACATGAATACCAGAAAAAGAAAAATATTTTACTCCTTCAACAACTCCATTCACCCATTTCTCATCGCCGGTTGTGTTGTTTCGCCATCCCACCAACTTCATCTCCTCATCAAATAAAAATTGTCTGGAACTTTTTCTGTCGGTGACTGCGAGTGTAACGAGCGGATTTATTGTTTGATGATAATCAAACATCCCTGCCAGATCAAGATTTGTCAAAATATCAACATTCATCACAATGAATGGCTGTTCACTTGATGTAAAATACTTGGAGGCATATGCCAATCCACCGCCAGTTTCAAAAGGACCTTGTTCTTCATGGGATACATCAAATGTCCATTGATCATTTGCGAGTGTATTCAATGCATCGATGATCTGATCTGCGAAGTGATGAACATTGATGACAAATTGGGTGATTCCGAAGGAATGGAGGTACTCAATATTTCTCTGAAGAAGTGTTTTGTTTTTTACCTGAGCCAGGGCCTTGGGATGTTGGTCTGTAAATGGTTTGAGACGGGTCCCCAGTCCGGCCGCAAAGATCATCGCCTTGCAATCATTAATAGGGCTCATTGATCCAATTTTTTGCATCCTGTTCAATATGTCTAACTACGGTCTGCACTTTGTATTTGTCTTTGAGATGTTCGGCAAGCCTATCAGCTGCGAATACACTTCTATGCTGTCCCCCTGTGCAACCAAAGCTGATGGTAAGCCCTCCGAAACCTCGTTTGATATAATCTTCCACAGAAATATCAATCATACCAAAAACATGTTGGAGGAATGACGGCATATTTGTTTTATGCATGAGAAATTCCTGCACAGGTTTATCACGGCCTGTTTGCGTTTTGTACTCGTTGATTCGACCAGGATTCAAAATTCCTCTGCAATCAAATACATATCCACCTCCATTTCCAAATTCATCGGAAGGAATTCCCTTTTTATACGAAAAGCTGTTGACATGAATGGTCAGCTTGCATTCAGGACCGGCAGTTATGGTTGCGAATTTCTCAAGGATTTCATCTGCAACAATGGCATTGAGTACTTTTTGCAAGGCGGGCAGCCTGATGGGCAATTTTTTATTCTCTAAAAACCATTTCAAATTTTTAAGTGCAAATGGAATGCTCGCAATGAAATGCGGCTTTCTTTCGAACAATCCCCTGAATCCATATGCTCCAAGTGTCTGCAACATTCTGATCAGCACAAACCCATCATAATTGGATAGAAAATCATCTTTTCTCAAAGAACCATTCAGCAACTGGTTGGCGTGCTCAAAATAATACTCTACCAACTCATCCCTCCAATCATATGGCATCTGCGCCCTAGCCTGCCATAACAATGAGGCAATGTCATACTGAAGTGCGCCTTGCATACCTCCTTGGTAATCGATGAACCAAATATGGCTGTCCTTGACCATGATATTTCTGCTCTGACAATCACGGTGCATAAAATACTGTTGCTCCTCCTGCATCAAATAGCTGCTGAGCATTTCAAAATCATTCAGCAACAAATTCTTGTCATAAGGTAAATCAAGGGCGCGAACAAAATAGTACAGAAAATAAAGCAGGTCTGAATAGATAGCCTGTTTATCAAATGATCTTGTTGCAATACAATTGCTGTAGTCAATATTTCTTCCGCCAACAATTTGAAGTTGCGCCAGAGCAGTACAGGTTTTTTTAAATAATTTTTTTACCTCTTCTGTAAATCCTTCTTGCTTGATCACATCAAATAGAGAAAGATCGCCCAAATCAGATTGAATATAAAACTGCTGACCAGGTTCAACGTATTCTATGCTTGGAACAAACAGACCTTGATCGGAAAAATGTTTGGTGAAGGAGACAAATGCATTGTTTTCAGGAACATTCGATGGATTGTAGGTCAAAATATATGACTGTTCCCCTTTTTTCAAACGGAAATACTGGCGGTTGCTGCCCGCCTGTTTCAAGGATTCGATTTCAATTCCTTTGTCAGCGTCCCACTTGCTTACAGCAACAGTAATTTTCTCAAATGCTTGGTGCATGACGCAAAGTTATTCTTTATTCATAAAAGTAGCTTCTGGTCGTATCTTTGGCCAATGCATAAGAAAGAAATGGATGAATTGGGCCGCCTCAGCAAAAAAGCCTTTCAGGAGGCAGGCAAAATGCCCATTGCATTGGTACTCGAGAATGTAAGAAGCATGCACAATGTTGGCAGTGTATTCAGGACTTCTGACGCATTTTTGGTTAATAAAATTTTCCTATGCGGCTACACGCCAAGGCCACCCCACAGGGATATCCAAAAAACTGCGCTGGGAGCAACCGAAACCGTGGCTTGGGAGGGAGTGGAAGACATCCGAACTTGCATCGATGAGTTAAAAGACCAGGGTTACAAGGTTTTTGCTGTTGAACAGGTTCATGCCAGCATTTCTCTAGAGCAACTGCTTATCCAATCGCCCGAACCCATTGCATTGGTTTTTGGAAATGAGGCGACAGGGGTGGAGGAAAGCACCATTGAGCAATGTGATGGATGTTTGGAGATTCCACAATTTGGCAGCAAACATTCTTTTAACATCAGTGTATCGGCGGGCATTGTACTTTGGGAACTTTATAAACAAATGAGGAAGCTGAAATGAAAAGATTTTTACAGTACCTATCATTGATCAAATTTTCACATACCATTTTTGCCATGCCCTTTGCGTTGGTTGGATTTTTTGTTGGACTCATGTTCGAGCAGCAAAATGAAATAGCTTTGAGTGGATGGGAGAAAGCAACTGATTATTTCATCGGACATTGGATGGTTTTTCTCCATATCCTGTTGTGCATGATATTCGCGCGCAGTGCTGCTATGGCATTCAACCGCTATCTTGACAGGACATTTGATGCAAAGAATCCAAGAACTTCCATACGAGAGATTCCCAGAGGAATTATCAGTCCGGCAAGCGCTCTACAATTCACCATCATCAACTCCATACTTTTTATGGGAAGCGCATGGATGATCAATGCAATTTGTTTTCTATTATCTCCGATTGCACTGATCGTCATACTGGGTTACAGCTATACCAAACGTTTCACAGCATTGTGTCATTTGATTTTGGGATTGGGACTTTCACTCGCGCCGGTAGGAGCATTCATAGCCGTTACAGAACAAGCCAATCTGCCTATCATTTTGCTATCTGCAGCAGTCATTGGATGGGTAAGCGGATTTGATATCATTTATGCCTTGCAGGACGATGCGTTTGATGTATCTCAGGGCCTGTACTCTATTCCAGGTTATATGGGAAGAAAAAACGCATTGCAATTATCCAGGTTGTTGCATTTTATTACGGCACTCTTACTGATTGGATTCGGGTACTACAATGGAATGCATTGGATCTATTACACTGGATTGTTTATTTATATCTCACTGCTGATTTATCAACAGGGCATTGTGAAAGAAAATGATTTGAGCAGGGTCAATATAGCATTCATGACTGCCAATGGCATTGCCAGTATTATTTTTGCAGCGTTTAGTATCACCGATTTAATTTATTTTGGATAAATGGGAAGAATCATCGCATTGGATTATGGGAAGAAAAGGACTGGCATTGCTGCAACAGATCCTTTGAAAATAATTGCCAATGGATTGCTAACCATTGAAACTGAAAAACTTTTTGATTTTTTGAAAGACTATGCAGGCAAAGAATCAGTCGAAAAAATTATCATTGGGAATCCAACCAACCTGGATGGATCTCCCACAGATGCGACTGCTTCGGTTCAACATTGCATCAGAAGACTGAAAAATATGTTTCCCGCTATTCCCGTCATTCCGGTAGATGAAAGATACAGCTCCAAGATGGCATCCAGAGCAATGGTGGAAATGGGCATGAAAAAAAAGGACCGCAGAGAGAAATCAAACATTGATGTAATTGCAGCAACCATGATGTTGCAGGATTATTTGGCAAACAACATCTTGTAACCAGGCTTTACTCTTCCAGCGCTGATATCATCCAACTTCTTTTTAAGCAGTTTTCTTTTGATCAGAGAAATATGATCAATAAAAAGTTTTCCATCGATGTGATCATATTCATGTTGAATCACCCGCGCATTGAGTCCGCGAAAACTTTCCGTTTTCTGAACAAAATTTTCATCACAGTATGAGATGGTGACAATATTTTCTCTTGTAACCTCTTCCCTGAAACCAGGTAAACTCAAACATCCTTCATCGCAAGTCCATTTCTGACCTGTTCTTTCAGAGATATGTGCATTGACAAAAACTTTTTTCATACCAAGTTCTCCTTCAAACTGCTCCCTGTCATCTTCTTCACTGTTGTTGTAGACCTGCTCAGTGTCAATGACAAATAACCTGATTTTTCTGTTGATTTGAGGTGCTGCGAGCCCCATGCCATTTGAATTGTACATGGTTTCCCACATATCGGCAACCAATACATCTAAGTTGGGATAATCAGCGGTTATATCCTCACAAACCTGTCTTAACACAGGGTGTCCGTATGCGACAACTGGAAGAATCATGTCACAAAGATACTAAAGAACTAACCGTTGTAAAGTAGATCGTAATATTCTGTTGCCATCCGGTTGGAATCAAATCTGAATCGTACGTCTTTCATGCCGTTCTGTACAATTTGGCGCCAGGTATGAGGTGCGTCATAATATAAAGGCAGGATTTCTTGTTGCAGTATTCTATACAATTCATTTAGGTCATAGTCATCCTGGTCATGAACATGCATGCTCTCGTAATCTTTGGGCGGAACAACAAATCCGTTGTTGCCGTGGTTGACAAACTCTACAATCCATCCATCATTTGTAGAAAAATTCACTGCTCCATTCATGGCAGCGGTCATCCCACTGGTTCCAGAAGCTTCTCTGGGTACACGCGGATTGTTCAGCCATATATCTGCTGCCTGTTTAAGACGTTTGCTCAATCCCAATTCATAGCCGGTGCATACAGCCATGTTTTTATGGCTCTTGCTTAGGTGAACCAAATGATTGAACTCTGTGATAGCAGGATAATCAACCGGATAAGGCTTTCCAGCCCAAACGATTTGAACAGGATACTTTGCATTTGCCAACATTGCATCGAATCTTTCTCTGTCACGGGTCAATAAATCTGCACGCTTATAACCTGCAAATCTTCTTGCCCATACAATGGTAAATACATCCGGATCAAGGAGCTTACCGGTTTGATCCGCTACAAGGTCAAATGCTCTTTTCTTCAGGTATCTCTTTCGGTCGATGAACTTCTCATCATTCTGTTCATCCATGGCAAAATACAGTTGCTTGTCTGCCCAATATCTCCAGTTCTGGGAATTGGTGATATGAATGATAGGACAAACACCATCATGTTTTCCCCACATCTTTCTGCTGACATGGCCATGCAACTCAGAAACTGCATTGGATAATCTTGCCAACCTGAGTGCAGTCAGTGAATGATTGAACGCATCATCTTCCATACCAGTTATTTCTCTCACTTTTGACAGTGGCATGCCACAGAAGTAAGACATTTTTTCACATAGGTATATATCATGTTTTTCATTGCCTGCCTCCTCTGGAGTATGCGTGGTAAATACAAGCTGACGCTTCAGTGCATCCAGGTCTCCTCCGTTTTTATTCAACAGATAAAATGCAGAAGAGATGGCATGTGCTTCATTCAGATGATACAGGTCTGGCTTGAATCCCAATTCATCTACCAATTTAGCACCACCTACACCAAGCAAAATAAATTGAGCAACTTTTGTTGCAACATTCGCATCATAGAGGCGGTGGGTAATGGTTTGCGAAACATAATCATTTTCAGGAAGATCCGTGCTCAATAAAAACAAGGGAGCAGATTTGAATGTCTCAGGATTCAAATAAAATACTTTAACCCAAACAGGTGCATCGTGAATCATGACCTGAAACTTGATGCCAGTATCTTCCAGGAAATTGTAAATTTTTTCGTTCCACTGAACCTGCAATGTCTGATCTTGGTTTCGCGCTTGGTCATAATACCCATACTTCCACAAAATTCCAACTCCGATCAAGTTTTGACGCAACTCATATGCACTTCTCAGGTGTGAACCAGATAAAAATCCCAAACCACCACTGTAAATTTTTAGTGGTTGGTGAATAGCAAATTCCATCGAGAAATAAGCTACTTTTTTGGAGAACCTGGAATCAACAGAATAGGGAAGTGAATAGTTCCTGAAGTTGGACATGATCCGTTTTTTGAGCTCGCAATATAGGTCCAAAAAAGGAATGGATGAAAATAATATGTATTTTTTACACAATGTGTTGAAAACTTCGGGGCTCCTCCATGATGATGGCAATAATTAAAAAAAACTACATTTGAACAATACGCCACCATGAGATATTTTTTCTTCTTTTTTGTAATGCTGACCTTGCTGTTTTCCTGCAACCAGGAAGCAAAGGATATCAACCTGGATGAGGAAATTGGAACAAGTGATTTCATCAAAGCATTCAAACCAGTGGAATTGCCGGTACAGTTTAAACAGGACTATTTCGAAAAAAAAGAATCAGACAGCAATTATATTAAGTCTTCTGTTGTTTCAAAGTTTATCCCTGATAGCATTTTTAAAAATGAATTAGGAAAAACAAAAGATGCTAAATTTTACAGGAAAGGAAGTTATACGGCAGAAGAAACGGGTGAATTTTATTTGTTTTTAACCGCAGAAAAAAAAGAAAAAAGATACGCTTACGTAATTTGTTTTGACAAAGATGAAATGTTCAAAACCGGTATGCTGCTCAGTGAGAAAAGCTCCAATCCAACAGTTACGTATGATGGAAGTCTTGACAAAAGACTTACCATTACCAAACTGAAGAACAGCAGCATTGGAACAGGAAAAGCCTATTACAATAAAAGCGTTTATGTTTACAACACAGAGGGTGTATTTACGCTGATCCTTACAGAAAGCAACGAACCAGTTGTAGAGAAAGAGGTTTTTAACCCCATTGACACACTTCCGATGACCCAAGCGCTCAGTGGAAATTATGCACAGGACAAGAAAAATTTTGTTGCCATCAGAGATGGCGGTAAAAACGGAAAACTATTGTTTTTTATAAATGTTGACAAATATGGGAAGTCCTGTACTGGAAGTTTGAGAGGTGATATTACACAAGTAAAGCCAAAAGTATTTCAATACAACAAGGCAGACGATCATTGTATTCTTGAGTTTACATTCAGCAGCAGTGGTTTGCAGGTAAAAGAACTGGAAGCATGCGGCAATCACCGATCAGTAAGATGTAGTTTTGATGGAAGGTTTTCCAAACAAAGGAAGAAAAACAAAAAATAGATCAAAGGATTTGTCCCTGCAACAAATCATCGAGCGTTTCTCGTCTGCGGATTAGTTTCATTTCTCCTTTAGCGACAATCACTTCAGCCGGCCTTGTCCTTGAATTAAAGCGGCTGCTCATTTCAAAGCCATAAGCACCTGCATTCTTAAACATCAAAATATCACCTGCATGTACCTCAGGCAATTCTCTGTCCCATGCAAACGTATCCGTCTCACATATATTTCCAACTACATTGTAGGTTTTTAGAGGCCCCCTTGCATTGCTGATATTGTCAATGATATGATATGCATCATAAAACATGGGGCGGATGAGATGATTGAATCCACTGTCAACGCCTATAAAATGTCTGGTTGGATTTTCCTTAATAATATTTGCTTTTGTAAGAAAGTATCCAGCTTCACTTACAAGAAATTTTCCTGGTTCAAACCAAATTTGAAATTTTCGATTATTGGAATGTTGAAATTGATCTAGTCTTTCGAATAGTTTTTCACCCAGCTGTTCAATGTCAACTCCTTTTTCATCAGGCTTGTAAGGTATTTTGAATCCACCGCCTAAATCTATCACCGTCAATTCCTCGAACTGATTGCTTAATTCCAGCAACAAGTTAAGTCCATTCAAAAAAACATCTACCTCTTTGATTTCACTTCCTGTGTGAAGATGCAGGCCTTTGATGGCCAAGCCGGTTTGTTTTTTTATATCCAATATTTGACCAACCTGGTCAATTGAAATACCAAATTTTGAATCAATGTGTCCAGTTGAAATTTTGATGTTACCGCCAGCTAAAATATGCGGATTGATGCGCACTACAACCGGATATGTATTGCCATAAACAGTTCCAAACTGTTGGAGAATTTCAAGGTTGTCTATGTTGATATTGACCCCAATAGAAACGGCTTCTGTATAGTCATCGAATGAAACACTGTTGGGTGTAAATATTATTTTGGAGGGATCCACTCCTGCTTTGAGCGCAAACTGTACTTCATTCAAGCTTACACAATCAATGCCAGCACCTAGATCACGAAAAATACGCAATACATTGATGTTACTCAAAGCTTTGCATGCATAAAAAATACTGACATCAGATTTTTGAAACGCCTGAATTAGCTTGGCGTATTGAAAATGAATCCGCTCTTCATCGTATACATACAGAGGCGTAGAAAATTCTTTTGCAGCCTTGAGCAGAATTTCATTTGAAAGTGTAGGAGCCATGTTAGGATGTAGATTTAAAACTATGCTCCTTCAATATTTTCACCTTGTCCTTCGTCGCCCGTACCTTGCCCCTCTTCCAGATTCTGTTGGACTTCACCCTCCATTTCAAAGTGTCCGGCATTCACCAATGTTGGTATCACGATCTGCTCTGCAAGCACTTCACTTATTTTAGGCAATTCTTCAGAAGTGTTGATGCCAAAGTAATCCATGAAATGACGAGAGGTTGCATAAATGAGTGGCTTACCAATCATTTGCTCATTTCTCCCCGAAATCACGATGAGTTCTTTCTCTAATAATTTTTGAATGGAATAATCACAATTTACACCACGAATGGCCTCAATCTCTGATTTGGTGATGGGTTGTTTGTATGCAATGATCGCAAGGGTTTCCAATGCTGCGGTAGATAAACGTTTAAGAAATTTATCGCCGTTCAATTGCGCAATGGTAGAATGAAACTCCTTTTTGGTTAAAAATTGCCATCCGCCACCGCTTTGTCTAAGTTCAAATGGATAGAATTCTGATTGGTATTTTTCATTGATGCCATCTATGCTGGTTTCCACCTGATCCATCGTCACTTTATCATCCATAAAACCAAATGCGTTGTTGATCAATTCAACAATTTCAACTGCAGTCAGTGGTTTTTCACTGGCAAAAATCAAGGCTTCAACATGATTAATTAAATTGGCTATTTCCATTGATATTAAAATCTTTTTCCCCTTTTTGGGGTGTTAAATGTAAGGGAATATCGTGAGATCTTACCCCTGCAACGCAGCAGCACCACTTACAATTTCAGTAAGCTCAGTTGTAATGGCAGCCTGCCTTGCTCTGTTGTAAGAGATCTTCAATGTCTTGAGCAATTCGTTGGCATTTTCAGATGCCTTGTCCATTGCTGTCATTCTTGCGCCATGCTCTGATGCATTTCCATCCAACACAGCTTTGTACAATTGTGTATTCAAAATCTTTGGCATGAGCTCGGCAATCAGCACCTCCTGAGAAGGTTCGAAGATGAAATCAGCTTTCTGAGTTTTACCTTCTGCTGATTTTTCCTGTTTGGGTATTGGTAGGAATGGTTCTGAAACAAAACTTTGTGTGGCTGCATTCTTGAATTCACTGTATACAATTTCAACTGCATCAAACTCTTTTTCTGCAAATGCCTTTACCGCAGCCTGGGCACAAGCTTGAACGCCGTCAAATGAAAGTTGAAGAAAAATATCCCTGAATCTTGTATCAACATGGTAACCTCTCTTTTGAAAAAACTCAGCACCCTTCTTTCCAATGGACCAAATGGTGAGATTTCCATTGGCATGTGCATGGGTGAAACGTTGTTTGATTACAGAGATTGCAGCTTTTTGGATATTGGCATTGTAAGCTCCGCACAATCCGCGATCACTGGTTATGACAATAAGCAATACCTTTTTGACAGGTCTTACATCTGCCAAGGAAATATTTGAATTGCTGTCAACATTGCTGACAATGTTGCTCAACATTTCCTGTAATTTTTTTGCATATGGACGCACCTGAATGATGGCATCTTGGGCCCGGCGCAATTTGGCAGCACTCACCATCTTCATTGCCTTTGTAATTTGCTGTGTAGATTGTACCGACTTGATCCTGTTTCTGACTTCCTTTAATTGGCCTGCCATAGGGCTTAAAATTTGAGCGCGAAGTTAAGCAAATAGGACCAAAATCATTTCAGATCTAGGATAACATTTACCCACTCCGGGTCAAATGAGGCTTGGTATTTTTTATAAAATTGGATCGCAGGTTCATTCCATTCCAATACCTGCCAGGTAATTCTTTGGAATCCCCTGTCCCTGGCCTCTTCTATCAGTTTGTCCATCAGCATTTTACCTATGCCCTTTCCACGATAATTGGCGGTTACAATGATATCCTCCAGGTACATCACCTGACCCTTCCAGGTGCTGTAGCGGATGTAATACAGTGCAAATGCGACAACCGGTTGGGCAGGCTGTTTGTCATCCTCCACCACAAAAGCCCACCAGACAGGCTGCGGGCCAAAACCGGATGTTTCAAAATGGAGGGGATCGACTGTTACCTCAAGTGGTGCTTTTTCATAATCGGCTAACTCCTGAATGAGTTGCAACATGGCAGGTATATCTCTCCGTTCAGCTCTCCTGATGATCATTGCAATGCCTGTTCAAAATCGTTGAGAATATCTTCCCCGTTTTCAATGCCAACACTCAAACGAATCAATCCGTCAGTGATTCCATATTGCAGTCTGTTTTCCCTGGGGATGCTGGAGTGTGACATAGAGGCTGGGTGTGAAAGCAAGGTATCACAGGTTCCAAGTGAAACCGTCCTTGTACACATCTGTAACTTATTCATGAAATTGACGCCTGCTTTGAATCCCCCTCTCAACTCAAAACTCATCATCGCACCTGGATGATTCATTTGCTTTTGTGAAACGTTGAAATCAGGATGTGTTGGGAGTCCGTTGTAGTTTACTTTTTCAATTGCCTGGTGACCTGCAAGAAATTTTGCTACCTGCATGGCATTTTCACAATGACGCTGCATGCGCAATTCAAGGGTCTTCATTCCATTGATCAGCAAAAATGCTTCGAATGCATTGCTGTTTCCGCCCAATAAACGATGCGTTTTGGTTGCACGCGTATTCATGAATTCGATGTCAGTTCCAACCAAAATTCCTCCAATGGCCGTTCCATGCCCATTTAAAAATTTTGTAGTACTGTGTATAATAAAATCAATTCCGTGTTTGAAAGGCTGTTGCAGAAAAGGTGTTGCGAAAGTATTGTCGCATGCAGTTATTTTGCCGTATTTCTTTGCAAGGTCAGAAAGCGCTTTCAAATCAACACACTGAAGTGTAGGATTGGCGGGTGTTTCAAGATAAATCAGTTTAACAGTACTGTCTTCTTTCAAGTATTTTTCTGCCAGAGAAAGATCGCGGAGATCAACTATGATAGATGTTAATTCCAGCGGCTCCAACAGGGATTTCATATAATCCTGCGTGCCGCTGTACAGAGAATAATGTGTAAGAATCTTATCCCCCTTTTTCAAAGTTGCGAGCAACAAAGAACTGATGGCTGCCATTCCAGAAGCATGGAGAATCGCTTTGGCTTCTACTTGTTTTCCATTGCTGACAATCCCAAAAGTTTCCATCGCAGCAATTTTTTCCTCTGCTTCATTCATGGTTGGATTGCCCCATCTTGAGTATATGTATCCCTTTTCCTGTCCGGAAAACCTTCTGCTTCCCTGTTCTGCTTCATCGTACACATATGTAGATGATGCATATATAGGTGTGAGATGGGCATACATGGGATCGGGATGCTGACCGGCATGAATGGCCAGTGAACTAAAGCCCTTGTATATTTTGTTATTTCCTGACATGGTGATTAATTGATGAACCATTTGACCCAAGTTGCACCCCAGGTAAATCCACCGCCAAAGGCAGCAAGCACAATATTATCTCCTTTTTTCAACTTGGATTGAAAATCCCACAAACACAAAGGAATGGTTGCGGCAGTCGTATTCCCATATCGCTGAATATTCAACATAACCTTTTCGTCAGAGAGTCCCATGCGTCTGGCGGTTGCATCGATGATGCGTTTGTTCGCCTGATGGGGAACGAGCCAGGCAATGTCATCAGATTTCAAATGGTTCCGCTCCATCAATTCATAGCTTACATCTGCCATTCCAGTTACGGCAAATTTGAAAACAGGCTGCCCATCCTGGTAAATAAAATGCTCTTTCCTGGCAATCGTTTCTGCACTGGGGGGATTGAGTGAACCTCCGCCCTTCATGTGTAAATATTTTCCTCCGCTTCCGTCACTTTTCAAAATGCTGTCAAGCACACCATAGCCGTCTGTATTGGGTTCAAGCAAAACAGCCCCCGCACCATCACCGAACAAAATACAAGTTGTGCGATCTGTATAATCCACGATGGAGCTCATTTTGTCTGCTCCAACCACCACTACTTTCTTATAGCGTCCACTTTCAATCAAAGATGCACCGGTGGTGAGGGCATATAGAAATCCAGAGCATGCAGCTAGTATATCAAATCCCCAGGCATTTTTGATACCCAGTTTGTCACAACTGATATTGGCAGTATTGGGAAAAAACATGTCCGGGGTAACTGTGGCGACGATCAGACAATCGATTTCATTGGGATCTATGCCGCGTTTTGCACAAAGGTCTTTGACTGCAGGGGCCACCAGATCAGATGTTGCCTTGCCCTCACCCCTCAGAATATGCCTTTCGACAATTCCTGTCCGAGTTCTGATCCATTCATCATTGGTATCCACCATTTTTTCAAGATCTTCATTGGTAAGCAGGTCTTCTGGAACATAACCACCTACAGAAGTGATCGCAGCAGTGATTTTTTGCATATGATTCAATTGGACCACAAATGTAACTATTTTGACGGGTGTTCTTATCTTCGTTATGTACAATAAAACCTCATGATTGCCAGTTTGACAGGTAACTACATTTTGAAGACTCCCTCCTATGTTCACATGGATGTGAATGGAGTGGGCTATGAGGCACAAATCAGCTTGAATACTTTTACAAAAATTCAGGATCTGGATAAGGGAACCTTGCTCACCGTTTTGCAGATAAAGGAGGACAGCCACACTTTGTTTGGATTTGCAGACATCACTGAAAAAAATTTATTCCAACTGCTGATCAATGTAAACGGGGTTGGAGCATCTACGGCAAGAATGATGCTGTCTGCTATGCTGCCGAATGAATTGAGCAATGCGATTGCTTCTGGAAATACCGTTGCATTGGAAAAAATAAAAGGCATTGGCAGAAAATCTGCCGAGCGCATCATTCTCGAGCTGAGAGATAAGTTGGCAAAAGGCGGAACGACCGCTTCCCCTTCTGGTTTTGCACATCGTGGTATTCAGGAAGAAGCGCTGCAGGCACTGATTGCGCTTGGAATTCCCAAAGCATCTGCTGAAACGGCTATTAAAAAATCAACTTTCAATTCCTCTGAAGATACACTTGAATCACTCATCAAAAAATCCCTTCAATTTATTTGATTAGAACTCTACTCCACCAAAGAAGAAGGAAATATTGAAAAAGTTATCTTACAAGATAACATGTCTTGTGGTTCTCCTCATGTATGCTACTCTTTCACATGCATCTGGCATTGCTTTGTCTGAAAAAATACACCCAGCAATCGACACTTTACCTTTAGGTGACTCTTTGTTGTACCCACTGCAGGACAGAAGAAGCGATAAAATTTCCCTATCAAAAAAGAATCCTTTTGACCTCAAAGATCCTGTCAATCTGAAGGATTCCCTTGCGTACGATTACAAGACAAAAGAATATTACATCATAGAAAAGATTGGAAGCAGGTATTTCAGAAAACCAACTTCTTTGACTTTTGATGAATACATGCGCATTCAATCAAGGAAGGCTGAAAGAGATTATTTTCAGAAAAGATCCAATACCATCAGTCTGCTGAACAGAAAGCTGGTAAAGCCTCGATTGAGCATGGGTGAAGAATTGTTCAACCGACTTTTCGGAACGGGGGTCGTCGACATTCGTCCACAAGGCGAAGTGAATATCACCACCGGTTATCAGGGACAAAACATCAAGAATCCAACATTACCTGAAAGAGCAAGAAGAAATGGTGGATTGGATTTTGACATGGCGGCCAATTTGAATGTCTTGGGAAACATTGGCGACAAAATGAAATTCCCCATCAGCTACAATACACTTTCAACATTCGACTTTGAAAACAGGCTGAAACTCGACTATACAGGCGGCGCTGAGGATGTTTTTAAAAAAATTGAAGTAGGCAATACCTCATTTGCCACCAAAGGAACATTGATTCCAGGTGCGCAGCAATTGTTTGGCATCAAAACACAAATGCAATTTGGTAAACTATGGCTTACTACTGTATTTGCGAGCCAACGTTCACAAAGACAATCAACTGCATTCAAAGGCGGATCATCATCCATGCCTTTTGAAATCAAAGCAGATGAGTACGAAGAAAACAGGCATTTTTTGCTTGCGCAGCAATTCAGAAGGGATTTCAACAAGGGAATGAAAAATCTTCCCATTGTTAACTCACAAGTTCAACTTCTTAGGTTAGAAGTTTGGGTAACAAATAGATATGGAGTTACAACCAATGCCAGAGACGTTGTTGGTTTGATGGACCTGGGTGAAGACAAACCTTTTCAGCAACCCCCTGTGATCAATCCACGTCCAGGCTCTACATATCCTTCTAATCAATCAAATGATTTGTACAGCAAAATAATCAGCAGTCCCAACAGCCGCAATCCTGCGCAAGTAGTGAACTTCATGAATTCTATCGGACTCCAACCAATTCGTGACTTCGAAAAAACCTTTGCAAGGAAGCTGGACTCCTCTCAATATTATTTCAACAGGCAACTAGGATTCATTTCACTCAATGTAACACTTCAACCTGATGAAGTACTGGGTGTAGCTTTTCAATACACCGTGAATGGCAAAGTATTTCAAGTGGGTGAATTTGCACAAGATGTGCCAGTTGATTCAACCAGCGGGGTTTCCAAAATACTTTTCTTGAAACTGCTGAAAGCAACATCACAAAGAACATCGCTGCCTATTTGGGACCTGATGATGAAGAATGTCTACGCAGTGGGTGCTGGACAACTGGAACGACAGGACTTTCAATTCAATGTATTGTACCAAGAGCCAGGTGGTGGTGAGAAAAGATACATCACTGAGGGAGAGCAAGCGGGTGTTCCCTTGATTACCTTGTTGAATCTTGACAGACTGAACAACCAAAATGATCCGCAACCAGATGGTGTATTTGATTATGTAGAAGGATTTACAGTAAATTCCTATCAAAGTCGCGTCATGTTTCCGGTACTTGAACCCTTTGGCCATGATTTGGATTTTGCATTTGCGGATCCCGCATTGCGTGACAAATACTTGTTTTATCCACTTTATGATACCATCAAAGCCATTGCGCAGACATATGCCAACCTGAACAGATTTATTATGAAGGGCAGTTCAAAATCTTCCGGCGGATCATCCGGCGAAATTTCTTTGAATGCATTTAATATTCCACAGGGCTCTGTCACCGTAACAGCAGGTGGACAACAACTCATAGAGAATGTAGACTACACGATTGATTACTTATCTGGAACCCTGCGCGTGATCAACAGTTCTATCAAACAATCGGGAGTTCCTGTCAATGTTCAATTTGAAAACAACGCAACTTTTGGAGTACAACAAAGAACGTATACCGGCATCCGTTGGGACTACCTATTCAGTGACAAATTTTCGATCGGAGGCAATATGGTGAGATTGGGAGAACGACCGTTTTTCACAAAAATGGAATATGGTTCTGACCCCATCAGAAACAGCATGGCCGGACTGGATATGTCCTACAACAATGAAGTCCCTAGATTGAGCAAGTGGCTCAGCAAACTGCCTTTTTATGAGGCATCGGGCTCTTCCAGCATAAGTGCTTCTGCTGAAATTGCGCAATTGAAACCCGGTCACGCTCCTCAAATCGGCAAGGGCGGAAAAGGATTGGTGTATTTGGATGATTTCGAGGGAACAAAATCAAGCATTGATTTAAGATTCCCCATCATTGGATGGACGCTTGCCTCTACTCCAGCAGGTGCAAAAGATCGTTTTGGAAATACCATGTTCCCAGAAGCAACTTCATTTGACAATATTGATTACGGAAAGAACAGGGCAAAACTTGCATGGTACAATATTGAACCCATTCTACAGGAAAAAAGAAATTTAAGCAACCCGCTTCGAAACGACATTGAACAACTTTCAGATCCGAGGGTGCGAAGTGTCGGACAACAGGAAATATTTCCAAGAAGAACACCTGACTTTGGTCAAAGCCAACTCGTAACATTTGACTTGGCATATTATCCCAAAGAGAGGGGTCCCTATAATTATGATGCAACCAACATCGAAGGCAACGGCATACTTAAAAATCCTAAGCAACGTTGGGGCGGTATCATGCGCAACATTGATCAGACAGATTTTGAAACCGCCAATATAGAGTTCATTGATTTTTGGGTATTGGATCCCTTTATCAAAAACACCAACAAAGCGGGTGGTTCCATGTACATCAATCTTGGAAATATCTCAGAAGATATTCTAAAGGATTCAAGAAGATTTTATGAGAACGGATTGCCAACACCTACCATTCCATCCAGCATTGCCACGTCCAATTGGGGAAGGGTTCCATTGAATCCAACACAAATCACAACAGGCTTTAGCAATGAACCAAATGATCGCCCTTTTCAGGATGTGGGATTGGATGGGTTGACAGATTCTGCAGAAGTTGCAAAAAGAAAAGATTATTTAAACGATATGGTATCAAGACTGGGTGTTGGATCTGAAGCGTATAAACAAGCCGTCGCTGATCCATCTTCAGATAATTTCAAATACTACAGGGATGCAACATATGATCAGGAGAATGCAGGTATTCTAAAACGATATAAAAATTTCAATAACCCACAAGGCAACTCACCAGTTGCAAGGGCTGGAGATGCATTTGCATCCGCATTTACACTGTATCCGGATGGAGAGGATTTGAACAGAGACAATACCTTGAATGAAGCGGAGGAATATTTTCAATACAGAATTGATTTCAAACCTTCCGAAGATCCCCTCATGCAAGTTGGTAAAAATTTTATTGCAGATAAAAAGTCAGTGAACGTAATACTTTCAGACGGCACAAAGCAGGATCAGATCTGGTATCAATTCAGGGTGCCCATCAACGCATACACCAGCAAAGTGGGTGAAATTCCTGATTTTAAATCCATTCGCTTCATCAGAATGTTTTTGACTGACTTTGAAGATTCAGTGGTCATGCGATTTGCAAAATTGGAACTGGTGAGAAACAACTGGAGAAGTTTTGCATACGAATTGGATACAACCGGAACCTATATCGCATTGAATAAATCAAATGAAAATACTTTCTTCAATGTGACGGCCGTTAACATTGAAGAGAATGATAAAAGAGATCCCATTCCCTATCGAACGCCGCCGGGCATAGAACGGGTTCAAACACTCAGCAATGGCGGTATTAATATTTTACAAAATGAGCAAGCTTTGAGCATGACGGTATTGAATCTGGAAGAAGGAAGAGGCAGGGCTGTTTTCAAGGGATTCAATCACGACCTGAGACAATATAAAACAATCTCCATGTTTTATCATGCCGAAAGCCTGAAACAATATGCCAGGATCAATGATGGAGAACTTTTTGCAGTAGTAAGGTTGGGAACAGACTATATCAATCACTATTATGAAATCAAGTATCCGCTCAAAACAACTCCTTTTGGGAGTTCAGATGAGAATGTGATTTGGCCCATAGAAAACGAATTGAGTTTTGATTTACAAACATTGGTTGATCTTAAAAACGAACGCAACCTGAAAACAAATAATCCAATTGCTATTTATAGAAAAAGAATCAATGGAAAAATCTTCTCCATATACGGCAATCCAAATCTCGCTGAGATCAGGGGTATACTGGCCGGTGTTGAAAATCCCAAGGATCCATCGGGCGGAAGACCTATCAATGCTGAAGTATGGATCAATGAATTGAGGCTGTCCGGCATCAATGAAAACAGTGCATGGGCAGCTGTGGGGCAGATGAATATACAGTTGGCAGACTTAGGCACCGTCTCGGTTTCAGCCAACATACATACTGTTGGATTCGGTCAACTTGAACAACGTGTAAATGAACGCTACAGAAATGATCTTAAACAGTATGATTTATCTGCAAATCTTCAATTGGGAAAATTGCTCCCTAAACAAATCGGATTGGAAATTCCATTCTTCCTGAATCTTTCTGAAATGATGAGTGCTCCTCAATATGACCCATATGACCGGGATATTTTGTTGAGAGACAAGCTGTCGCTTTACAAAGACAAAAGAGATTCTATCAATGGAGATGCAGTTGATTATACAGGAATCAAAACCATCAATTTCACCAATGTTCGTTTTACCCAAAAACAAGACAAGAAAATAAGACTTTGGAGTCTGTCAAATTTTGACTTCAGCTATTCACTCACACAAACCAGGCAACACAACCCCCTCACAGAAAACAATGAAGTTGCAAAAACGCAGGGAGGCGTTGGATATAATTTCAACAAACAACCCAAGTACATAGAACCTTTTAAAAAAATCCCCATTCAAAGCAAATGGGTTGATTTTATCAAGAATGCAAACTTCAATCTGATGCCTTCATTGATTGGCTTCAGGCTGGATACAAGAAGACAGTTTGGCGCCATACGTCCCCGCAATGTGGGCGGAGGCAAATTCAAAATTCCTGAGACCTATGATAAGTACTTTGTGGTTGACAGGAATTACAATTTGAGATGGGATCTTACCAAATCACTCAACTTTGATTTCAGGGCTACCAACAATTCGCGTGTGGACGAACCATTTGGAAGGATTGATACCAAAGCGAAACAAGATTCCCTCCTGAGAAACTTTCTCAAAGGAGGAAGAAATACACTTTACAGTCACAATGCAGACCTTACTTACAATGTACCACTGAATAGCTTCCCATTGCTGGATTGGACAAGTCTAAATGTTGCTTACCGAACGACTTATAATTGGGTTGGCGCTTCCAGACTAGCGGTCAGTTTGGGAAATACCTTGCAAAACAGCAATCAGGCAGGAGCAACAGCTGAATTAAACTTCACACAACTCTACAGCAAAGTAAGATTCCTGCGTGCAATTGATGGAAGCGGCGCTGCACCCGCACCAAAACAACCTAAGGCAGCATCCAATAAAAAGAAAAAAGAAAAGAAAGACAAGGATGGGAAGATCATAGAGGAGAAAGAAAAGAAAGAAAAGGAAGTGAAACAGAAAAAAGACATTGATTTATCAGGTGCAGAAAAAACAATTCTCAGAATCATTACAGCGCTCAAAAGAGTGGGAGCCTCTTACAACGAAGGCGGAACAACCTTTCTTCCAGGATATACAGACAGCACAAGGGCAATAGGACAAAATTGGAAAAGTCTCTCGCCGGGAGTAGATTTCATTGCAGGCAAACAGCCGAATCAGGCCTGGCTGCAATCGGTTGCAAAAAAGGGATTGATTACAAGTGACCCGATGCTCAACAACCTGTTTTTACAGAACTATGACCAGAAATTCAATCTCACAGCTCAAGTAGAACCATTCAAAGATTTTCTGATTGATGTCAATCTTGACAGAACTTTGAATAAAAATTACTCAACCCTTTTTAAAGACACTGCAAATACAGGACAATTCTCTGCACTCAATCCTTATTCGGGTGGAGGATTCAGCATCAGTTATATTTCTTTTCAAACCCTGTTTGGCAAATTTGATCCGAATGCCATCAGTGGAACTTTTAAAACATTTGAAGAGAACAGGGCTGTATTGTCCACGCGACTGGGCGAAAACAATCCATACAGCAAAGTGCAAGGTTCAGATGGATATTACAAAGGATATGGCAGGTATGCGCAAGATGTGCTCGTACCATCTTTCATTGCGGCATACACAAAACAGGATCCAAAAAGCATTTCCCTGCTGAATACCGGAGAAACGGGATCGGTAAAAACAAATCCTTTCAAAGGATACATGCCCAAACCAAATTGGAGGATTACCTACAATGGATTGAGCAAAATTCCTGGAATAGAAAATATACTTAGCAACTTTACACTGAGCCATGCATACAACTCAACATTGAGCATGAACAGCTTTAATTCGGCATTGCTGTTTCAAGATACCCTGCTGTATGGATTCCCTTCCTTCGTTGATACCATCACAGGAAATTTCATCCCATACTTCCTTGTTCCCAATCTATTGATCTCAGAACAGTTTGCCCCATTGATCGGGATTGATTTCAGCACACCCAATCAACTTTCAGGAAGATTTGAATTCAAGAAATCAAGACAATTGAGTTTGAGTTTATCAGATTTTCAACTGAGTGAAGTGCATTCAACTGAAATCACATTTGGAATGAGGTGGAGAAAACGTGGCGTGAATCTTCCATTCAATTTGAACCTGGGCAACAAGGAGCAAAATCAGAGCGAAAGTGGCTCCCCTTCAGGCAGTGATATAACATTTGCGCTGGACTTCAGCATCAGAGATGACATCAATTCGAACTCAAGGTTGGATCAGGAAAACGCATATGCAACAGGTGGCCAAAAAGTAATCAGTATTCGTCCGACGATCGATTATGTACTGAACAACAGGATCAACCTTCAATTGTATTTTGACCAACGAAGGGTAAGTCCCTATATATCAAATTCAGCACCCTCTGTCAATACAAGAGGAGGATTACAGGTCAGGATTTCACTTGCGCAATAGATAAAAAGAATTGGCCTGAGAGGTACAGGTCATGACCAGACTGTTGATGCAAACATGCGCAGGCAAGTTTACACAGTAAAAGGCGGTATCTGCCACATCCTCAGCTTTCAAGGGCTGGTAACCCTCGTAAACAGTCTTTGCCATTGTTTCATCGCCTTTGAAACGGACAACCGAGAACTCAGTTTCTGCAGCGCCTGGATGTATGGCAGTCACTTTTATCTTATGCCGAAGCATATCGATACGCATTGCCTGGCTGATAGCTTCTACAGACGACTTCGTTGCGCAATACACATTTCCTTTTTCATAAACTTCTTTTCCTGCAGTTGATCCAATATTGATAATATGCCCTCTTCCATTTTTTATAAAATAAGGAAGCATTGCCTTTGATACATAGAGCAACCCCTTTAGATTGGTATCAATCATCGTTTCCCAATCATCCAAATGGGCTTCATCAAAATAATCCCTGCCAAGAGCGAGTCCTGCGTTGTTTACCAAAACATCTACATCGTCCAAACGATCATCATTGGAAAGTGCATCAAAAACTTCTTTTCGGTTTTGTACGTCAAAAACTTTTACAAGAACTTCTACATCAAATTGGGCAGTCAGTTCATTTGAAAGTTCATTCAGCCTTTCCTCTCTCCTTCCTGTTACAATGAGATTCCAACCTTCTTTTGCAAATCGATGGGCCATTGCCTTTCCAAATCCGGAACTTGCGCCGGTTATCAATACTTTTTTACGCATAATTGTTCACTTTTTTTGATAAAATCCAATACCTGAAAGAAGCCAAAAGCATCAATGGGTAAAAGGCTGTATTGATTACTCCTGCATTTGTAAGGGATATTGCAATGAGTACAAGTAGTACCAGGCTCCATGCTTTGAAGAACTGCCGCATCCACTTTTTTATGTCGTTCAACTTGAATGCAAAGTAAAGATTGAGTGGAAAAGCCCATAGCAGATTTAAATTTTTAGAAAAGCTTTGATGATCTGTTCCAAACCACATGAATAACAAAAACAAACCCAATAAGCCTGTAACAATCAACCATATGCCATCAGCCAAACTTTGAAGTGAAGTAAAATAAAATGAAGGAAGCAATAGTGCAATACAAAAAACAATGAATACAAACAAAGGATCTAGATAAAATGAGATGCTCACAGGAGTTGTTTGCATATCAGCTAAGATTTCAATCTTTTTTCTCTCTATTTTCTCCTGTTTCATTGTTGCCAATGAAACTCCCTTGTACAGGAAATCAGGTAAAAACATGGACTCCATTTGTGTCATGGGAATATCTGCTTCCAAACCCAACAAAAGATCAATGCCAAGAGCAGTCCAACGCATTTGCGCCCGGTCTAAGTAAACATGCAAGTGATCCCTGAATGTTTGTCCCTGTGGTGTGAAACCAGGAATCTGGTATACCTCGTACTTATTCTTCTGAAAAATAATATCTCTCAACCTGGTTGTACAATTGTCGTATAAAAAATCATACTTATAATACCGATTTTCTTCACGGACATTTTCAAACAAGTCGGCCTGTATTTTCTTTTTTTCCTGATGACTTAAATTCAGTACCTGCTCTTTGACACCTCTTTTGAAATACTGGTATTCAAACAGGAAATCATTATAGCTCACCTGGCTAACAAAATACAGCAATTTGCCTCGGACAAACTTTGTGTAAAAATCCGGATCATTGAAGTCAAATGTTCCGTAATTGTACACAATATCGGTTCCGGCAGCTGAGTCTACAATGCGCAATGCATTGTGTCCAAATACAGAGTAAAGCTCCGCTCCAGGAGAACAGGTCAGCAAACTGATTTGCAGTCCACTGCTATCTTGCTGGGCCTTTGCGGCGTATGGTGGCAAGAAAGAGAAAAGGACAACACATGCAATGAGCAGTCTTTTCATTTCAATATTTATCTGCTGTAATTGGGTGCTTCTTTGGTAATGGCAACATCGTGTGCATGGCTTTCTTTGATACCAGCATTGGTGATGCGAATGAATTGTGCTGCTTGAAGTGACTTAATATTATTTGCTCCACAATACCCCATACCGGCTCTTAATCCACCTACAAACTGCATAACCACTTCATTCAAATTGCCTTTGAATGGCACCCTGCCTTCAATCCCTTCAGGAACTAACTTTTTGATGCCATCTTCTACATCCTGAAAATACCTGTCGCTGCTTCCCAATTGCATGGCACCGATTGAACCCATGCCACGGTATTGTTTGAATTTTCTTCCTTCATAGATGATTGTTTCACCGGGACTTTCTTCAACACCTGCAAAAATGCTTCCCATCATCACCGTAGATGCTCCGGCTGCGAGGGCCTTTACCATATCTCCTGTATACCTGATGCCCCCATCAGCGATCACAGGCACATTCAATTTTTTCAATGCGGACGAGGCCTCCATGATTGCAGTGATTTGTGGAACACCTGCACCTGCAACTATTCTTGTAGTACAAATGGAACCAGGACCAATACCAACTTTTACACCATCTGCACCTGCCTCTGCGAGTGCTTTTGCACCAGATGCTGTTGCAACATTGCCTGCGATGATCCTGATATGTTTAAAATTTTTTCTGATCAACCTCAATGAATCAATGACACCCTTGGTGTGACCATGTGCACTATCCAGACAAACCACATCAACACCTATTTGCTGCAATGCTGCAGTTCTGTCGAGCATGTCTTTTGTTATGCCCAATGCTGCACCTACCCTTAATCTTCCGAATTCATCTTTAGCAGAGTTGGGGAAACTTTGCAATTGAAGAATATCACGATAAGTGATCAATCCCATCAACTGTCCATTCTTTTTTACAACGGGCAGCTTTTCGATTTTATAATTCTGTAGTATTTTTTCGGCTTTTCGAAGATCGGTACCTTCTGGAGCGGTAACCAGGTTCTCACTGGTCATAACTTCCTTTACTTTCTTTTTTCTATTGGTCTCGAACCTCAAATCACGATTGGTGAGAATGCCAACAAGTTTATTGCTTCTGTCCACAATGGGAATACCGCCAATCCTGTTTTCACGCATTAATTTCAAAGCATCTTCAATGATGGCATCTTCGTGCAAGGTGACAGGATCAATGATCATACCGCTTTCACTTCTTTTTACCTTTCTCACCTGCTCAACCTGCTGATCGATGGACATATTTTTATGAAGGATTCCAATTCCACCTTCTCTGGCCAGTGCAATCGCAAGATTCGCTTCAGTAACGGTATCCATAGCTGCAGAAAGCATTGGAATATTCAGCACGATGTCTTTGGTTATATGAGAACTGGTATCTACCTCTCTGGGCAATACTTCGGAATATGCCGGAACCAGCAAAACATCATCGAAGGTCAGTCCTTCGCCGAAAAACTTGGGGGATTGAGTTCTTGTTGCCATATGCGAAGGTAGGAAAAAATACAAAAATGAGCATCACAGGCCTGCTGCTGCGTATATTTTTCCGGGAAGGATCTTGATCACTCCTTTCATTTCAAGTGACAATAAAATAAGGGGGACCTGGGTTGGTTTCATGTTTGAAAGCTGATGAATTTGATCAATTGATAAAGTTTTTCCGCCCTCGAATAAATGGAGAAGTGAACGTTCCTCTTCCGTAAACGCGTGAAAGAGGTAGGGCTGAACAGTGGATTTTTTAGATGCCCCCAACTGCCAATTCATAAATGTCAAAAAATCATTTCCGTCATTGATCAACAATGCCCTCTGTGATTTTATCAATTCGTTGCATCCTCTGCTTTGGGAGTCGATGGACCGCCCTGGAAATGCAAATACATCCTTGTTGTATGCATTGGCCATATTTGCAGTAATTAAACTTCCACCCTTCTCACCACTTTCCACCACAATGACTGCATCAGCAATCCCTGAAACAATTCTATTTCTCAAAGGAAAATTTTGCTTTTCAGGTTTTGTATTGCTCATGAATTCAGTTATCAATCCCCCATTTTGCAGCATATCAATGGCAAGCGATCGGTTGACCCTTGGATAAATCTGGTCGAGTCCGTGTCCCAACACACCCAATGTTGGCAATTCCACCTTCAGGGATTCTTTGTGCACAATGGTATCGATGCCATATGCGAGTCCGCTTACAACCAGAATTCTCATCTCCTTTAAAGTGTGCATCAATTCAACCACCAGCTCTTTCCCGTATTTAGTTGGCGATCTTGTTCCGATGATACTTACAATTTTACATGCGTTGAGTTCTGCTGTTCCCTTGAAAAAAAGCACATGAGGTGCATCTTGATATTCTTTGAGTTTACAGGGATAGTTGCTTGCTGTTTTTACCAGAACCCGAATTTTATTTTTTTCGATAAACACCAACTCCCTTTCTACCAGGTCAAATTGATTGAAAGTATTGATAGCGTTGGCTCTGACCCTGCCAATCCCATTAACCTCCTCGAGCTCTTTTCGTTTTGCTTGAAAAATTTGCTTGGGGTCCTTGAAGTGTTCAAGCAGAATTGAAATATGCACATCACCGATATGGGGAATGAGAACAAGTGAAAGGTGATAATAGAGCTGCTCTGCGTTCATATATTAAAAACGAATCTAGCAGCCTTCAACTATTGGGAATGGTGAAAAAGCACCATGCGGTTCAGAATAACAACTTACTCATTCGACAATATCACCATCTCTGTTCTGCGATTTTTTGCCCTGCCGACTTCTGATTGATTTTCGGCAATGGGCTGTAAAGAACCAAAACCTTTGTACGCCAGTCTCTTTGAATCAATTCCTTTTGCGATCAAATAATCAACGACAGATTTTGCTCTCTGCGTTGAGAGCATCGTGTTGTCGGATTCATTACCTATATTATCTGTATGCCCGTTGATTTGTATGTGCACAGCCGGATTTTTTAATAAAAATTCTGTGAGCAGAACCAAGGAAGGCTCAGCATCCATCTTTAATTCCCACTTGGCAGTTTCAAAATGAATATTATTCAGAATGATTTTCTCCTGGATTTTTACCGGAAATGCCTGTACTTCTTCAGGAAGATTGAACTGATAAATATCCATTTGACCAAAACCACCGTATCGGTCACTTGAAAAATAAGCAAGTTTGCCGCTGGCATTAACCACCAATCCGGATTCATTGTCAATCGTATTGATTGGATAACCCAGGTTCACAGGAACAGTAAATTGACCTCCTACTAATCTAGAAACAAAAATATCTGATCCGCCAATGGTTTTCCATCCATTGGAAGTGAAATAGAATGAAGCATTGTCAAAATGAAAAAATGGAAACATCTCATCACCAGCTGTATTGATACTTGGACCAAGATTTTGGGGCTGACTCCATTGTTGATTGCCAAGGTAGTGACTCACATATAAATCCATCCCACCAAAACCACCCGGACGATTTGAAGAAAAATAAAGGGATTTCATATCACTTGAAAGACAAGGAGCTGACTCCCAGTAGGAGGTATTCACTGGATTTCCGAAATTCAGTCTTTCAGTCCACCGCCCTTCTACATTGATCGTATAATAAAGATCACAACTGCCGTAGCCATCTGGATAATTGCATCCAGTAAACACCATTGTCTTGCCATTGGATGAGATTTTTTGTCCCCCTTCATTGAAAGGCGTATTGATTTTTCCCTGCAATGGCAAAGCTGATTGCCATTGATTGTTTCGCCAAACAGAACTGAAAAAATCTTCGTTGGTTCCCTGTTCAATCCGTCTGGTTACAATGATCATCGTGTCGTCTGATGATACGGAAGGAAAATACTCTGAAAATTTTGTATTGATCGAGGATCCAAGATTTTCTATTTTCAATCCCTGCATCAAATTTTTTTCTGAAACCTTCGAAGAAAATTCAATCAGTCGCTCATAATTCGATGCAACCCCTGTATCCAAGTATGTTTTCAATCTGGCAGCATGGACAGTTGACTTCGCCCTGGCAAAATCTCCTATTCCCAAGAATGATGTTAACAATGGAATGATGAGCGGTTTTTCCTGTGAAGGATTGAGTAAAATTATTTTTTGAATCAGCCCAATGGTTGAGTCATAGCTTTTCATCTGATACATTAGATCAGCCAAAGACAGCAGAGAGGATTCATTCAGCGGATTGAGCTCAATTGACTGGTTGAAAAATGAAAAAGCAGCATCAAAATTTCCTTCTTCTGCTTTTTCTAACCCCTTTTTCAGCAATAAGCTTGATTTTTTTTGATTTTGTTTGGATGCTTTTTGTTGAGCTTGGCCACAGAAGGTAAAAAGCATGCAGAAAAAGATCATTATGGATCGAATACTGATCAAGGAATATCAAGGTATTTATGTGTTTGAAGAGACAGGGCCCACTGGGGATGCGATTTGATATACTCAACGATCAAGGGATTCATTTCCGCTGACCTGCTCCATTCTGGTTGCATGTAGAGCAAACAATTGTTACTTACCTGTGTAGCAAATTTTTCAGCCCACTCGAAATCCGACTTATTATAAATAACCACTTTCAGCTCGTTTGCACAAACGATGGTATCGTTCAATGGAGCTTTGAATTTTTTGGGTGAAAAAGTAATCCAATCCCAAGTACCAGAAACCTCATGCGCCCCGGATGTTTCAATATGTGTACGGATATTTTTCTTTTTCAATTCAGTCGTCAAAAGACCGAGGTCATGCATCAAAGGCTCACCTCCAGTAATCACGGCGATGGTTGCACCAGATTCAGCTGCATGGCCAACAAGTGCCTCTACTGCTATCCTCGGATGCTTATCCATATCCCAACTCTCCTTTACATCACACCACACACATCCAACATCACATCCACCCAAGCGAATAAAATATGCTGCATGTCCGGCAAACCTTCCTTCGCCTTGCAGCGTAAGAAATTGTTCCATTACTGGAAGATGCATATTGGGGATAGTGCTCATATAGAATCCTTTGCCGCACAGGCTTTGAATGTATTCATCATCAGGGCTGCAATGGTCATGGGACCAACGCCTCCTGGGACTGGTGTAATAAAACTGCACTTGTCTGATACATCTTGAAAATCAACATCACCTTTGATAGAGAATCCAGATTTTTTACGCTGATCCTCTACTCTCGTAATTCCCACATCAACCACCACTGCTCCCTGCTTCACCATATCGGCTTTGAGAAACTCAGGTTTCCCCAATGCTGCGATGATGATATCAGCCTGCAAGCATATTTCGTTAAGATGGGAAGTATGCGAATGACAAACCGTTACTGTTGCATTGCCTGGATACTCATTTTTACTCAACATGATGCTGATCGGACGACCAACAATATTGCTTCTTCCAATAACAACAACATGTTTTCCTTTTGTTTCAACTTTATAATGTTCAAGCAACAGGAGAATGCCATATGGAGTTGCAGGATAAAAAGTTGGCAAGCCTTGTACCATGCGTCCGACGCTTTCAGGATGAAATCCATCTACATCTTTGCTTGGATAAATTGTCTCGATTACCTTTTGTTCTGATATATGTTTTGGAAGCGGCAGTTGCACCAATATTCCATCCACATCAAAATCTTCATTGAGCTCTGTGAGCTTATTTAGCAACTGAAGCTCGGATATGCTTTCCGAAAGCCTTATCAAGGTGGACTTGAATCCAATTTCTGAACAAGACTTTACTTTAGAGGAGATATATGTCTCGCTGGCTCCATTGTTTCCAATAAGAATGGCTGCAAGATGTGGTATTTTTTTTCCTTCTGATATACGCACTTCAGTCTGCTGCTTCAACCTGTCTTTAACTGCTTGGGATACAAGCTTGCCATCCATTATTTCCATTTCACGAAGGTACACTTGAGAAAAATGACACCCAAATATGATGTTTTAAACGGATTGAAGTTTGAATCAATTGTCATCTTTAGGGTATGAGGATGTTGATTTGGTGGGCATGTATGCCGTTGTTTTCCATTGCTCAAAATGATTGGGAGCAGCTCATGCAACCGAGCAGTATTTTGCAACATAAAGTATTTCAGTCCAATCCCTTTATCCATCACACAGCTGTCGGGGGACTGGCTTTTTCAGATTCCAGTTCGGTAGGAATTTCAGTTGAAAATAAATATTTGATCACCTCTCTCTCAAAACTCAATATCAGTGCACAGTTCAAAACGCTGCATGGTGGATTGAGCATTCACATGAATACCATGGCGAATGAAATATTCAGCGGAGTCTCAATGGGTATGGGGTACGGCATCAGGCTTTCCAAAACACTGGGAATCGGAGTTGGCGGAAAAGTGAAAAGAGATCAATTCAGAGGATTTGTACCATTCTTTATCCTTTCACCACAACTGGGCCTCTTGTATCTTTTTGCAAAAAAAGGAAGCATTTCAGTCCACCTGAGAAAATTGATAAAACCAAACGTCCATCCATTTTACAAAGAATTTGGAAATATTTCCTCCTGTATTAATTATCAGATTGCTGAGCAGGTCGAAGTGGGTCTCGAAATCACAAATGATTTCAGAGATAAATCAAATCTCAATATATACACAGAATGGAGTCCTACAAATCAACTCCAAACCTACCTTTATTACCGAACAAACAGCACAGAAATACAAACAGGAATTGTTTACAGCCTGAAGCGATTGGGCATGGGCATGGGTATTTCAAATCACCCCTTTCTGGGGAGTTCAGCATTTATCATGTTGCACCATGGATTTTAAAAGACCATTGCGTTGGATAATACTGCTTGCTTTGTATGGAGCTGGTTCCAGTCATCTACATGCACAAGATCTGCTTTCAAAACAAATCGAAGAGCAGGACCAAATAAATGAGAACACCGAAGAAGATCTAAACAAATTAATTGGTGTTGAGCCTACCAAAAGAAAAAATATCAACAATGCATCGTTTGAATCATTGCAAGCACTGGGAATTTTAACGATCATCCAAATAAATTCATTCTTTGAATACAAGAGGGAAATGGGTGATTTTGTAAGCATCTATGAATTGCAGGCAATTCCCAACTGGGATATACCCTTGATAAAGGAAGTAATGAAATGGTATGTGCCACAACTCATTTCAGATGCAAGGTCATCGGGCAGCAATCAAGCAGAACAACAACTCCTGTTTCGCATTGGAAGATCCGGTAGCAGTACAACCCTGGAACACTCCTATACAAGAGGGTTAAAACAAACGTTGTTTTACAGATACAACAATCCCCTGAATACTTCAATCGGCCTGTCGGCCGAAAAAGACGCAGGAGAAAAAAACATCCTTGATTTTACCAGTGGATATATCCAGAAAGAGCATTTTTCCGTTTTTCAAAAAATCATAGCCGGTGATTATTTGTTGAGCATGGGACAAGGCATGATACAGTGGCAAGGGTATGCATTCGGTAAAGGATCGAACATCATGAGCATCATGCGTCAACCACCACATATCAAGCCACATACGGGTACAGAAGAAAATCGATTTTTCAGGGGGATGGCATTTGAAACAGGACAAAGAAATACTCAATTTTACTGCTTCATCAGCAAAAAAGGACTGGATGCGAATATCATCATGGACAGTGCATCAAAACAACAATGGGTCAGTTCGCTTCAATTGACTGGGCTGCACAGGAATGAATCAGAAATGGAAGACAGGAAATCATTGAAAACTTTTCATACGGGATTCATCGTCAAACATCATCTCAAATCCGGACATATCGCTTTGAATGGCATTTACACTCACCTGAATACCCCCATACAAAAAAGAGCATTGCCCTATAATACCTATAGCATCAAAGGAGACGAATGGTACAATATCAGCGGCGATTTTATACTATCCACAAAATTGGGTACCGCTTTTGGAGAGATGGCAATCGACAAACAATTTTCAACCGGTACTTTGTTTGGATTTTTAAAAAATCTGAATCGGAAAGTTGATATTGGATTGCAATGGAGAAATATTTCAAAGTCTTACAATGCATTTTCACCCAATATCGTTGCCCATCAATCTGTCGCAGGCAATGAAAGGGGGCTTTACCTTGGCATCAATCTGAAATTGAACAACAGAGACAGGTTGGAAACATTTGTTGATCGCTTTATTCATCCATTCCCGGTATTCAGTGCAAATGGTCCGCAACGGGGAATTACACATGCCCTGACCTATGCCGTCAATCCAACAAAAAAATGGGATATATATATAAGAGTCATCCAAAAAAGAAAAATAGAAAATACAAGATCGAATCAATCAAAGTCATTCTTTTTGTCGGAAAACCAATCACTCCACTTGAGAATACACGCTGGATTTCACATCAATGATGCAATAGAGCTTAGAATCAGGAATGAGTTGCTCTCAAGAAAAGATGGAGCCGGAAACAATTGTTATGGATGGTTGACTTACGCGGAACTAATTTTCCATCCTATTTTACAATCTTACAGTATAAGTATGCGAACGACTTATTTCAATACGGATGGATTTGATGCCGCCATTTACAGCATGGAGCGAGATATCCCACATTATTATGCGATGAACTCATATTTCAACAGAGGGAATTCAAGTTATCTGCTCTTTCAAACGAAGATTACCAATCAGATTCATTTCGCCGGTAAATGGACCATTGAAAAAAAATATTTCCCTTCGCATAACACCACAAGTCATTTCAATGCCCTTGTTCAGTCTTCATGGAGGCTGCAAGCGACAATAAAATTCTAGTGTATATTTGTCCATCAAATTGAATCAGTATGAGCGAGCAACAAGTCCCCAATCAATTGAATATTGAAATATCAGAAGAGATGGCAGAGGGTCAATATGCCAACTTGGCCATCATCACCCATAGCCATGCAGAATTTGTAGTTGATTTTGTCAATGTGATGCCAGGCACTCCTAAAAGCCGTGTAAAGTCCAGGATCATACTGACTCCTCAGCATGCCAAACGCCTGTTGCATGCACTGCAAGAAAATGTTGAGAAATTTGAGGTTGCACATGGAACCATCAAAGACTTTGAAGAGGTTCAAATACCTTTTCAGTATGCGGGACCCGTGGCTCAGGCTTGATCAGCTGAATGAGTCTACTTCGATGTTCTTGTTGATTTTTGATATAAGTCCTTGCAGCACTTTGCCTGGACCAACTTCGGTGAATTTGGTCGCGCCATCCTTGATCATCGCTTCGATGGATTGGGTCCAACGAACAGGACCGGTCAGTTGATCAATTAAATTTTGCTTGATCTGATCTGGATCAATTACAGCTTTCGCCACCACGTTTTGATATACCGGGCATACCGGACGATGGAAGGTTGTCTTTTGTATGGCTGCAGATAATTCTTCTTTTGCAGACTCCATCAAAGGTGAATGGAATGCACCGCCTACTGGAAGTTTCAATGCTCTTTTTGCACCCGCTGCCTTCATCCTTTCACAAGCAATGTCAATCCCGGCATTTGTTCCACTTATCACAAGTTGGCCTGGACAATTGTAATTGGCAGGAACAACCATTTCGCCTGTATCTTCAACAATAGACTTGCAGATTTCTTCTGCCTTTGCTTCATCCAAAGCCAATACTGCTGCCATGGAGGAAGGATTTGCCTCACATGCCTTTTGCATGGCTGAAGCCCTGACACTTACCAATTGAAGTGCATCTTCAAATGTCAAGGTACCATTCACAACCAGGGATGAAAATTCGCCCAAAGAATGTCCAGCTACCATATGCGGCGTAGTATTATCCAACATCTTATATGCGATGACAGAATGGAGAAAAATGGCAGGTTGGGTGACGTTCGTTTGCTTTAGATCTTCCTCAGTTCCGTTGAACATGAGATCAGAAATCTTGAAACCTAAAATATCATTGGCTTGTTCAAAGAAACGTCTTGCAAATGCATTGGATTCGAAGTGGTCTTTTCCCATGCCCGGATATTGGGAGCCTTGGCCTGGGAATACGTAAGCATGTATCATTGGTTGGATTGGGAGCGCAATTTACTAAAAAGAAAAGAGAGGGTCAAATTAATTGGTACGCACTTGTATCAGTGTAGCTTGGAACCAATGAGACGGATGAATTCGCTTCTGGTCTCATTTTTCTGAAACTGGCCACAAAATGCAGATGTGGTTGTAACTGAGTTTTGCTTTTGTACACCCCTCATCATCATACAAAGGTGTGATGCTTCAATAACAACTGCAACACCCAATGGATTCAATGTTTCTTGAATAATATTGAGGATCTGAGTTGTCAATCTTTCCTGTACCTGCAACCTTCGGCTGTAAGCATCCACTACTCTTGCAATTTTACTCAAACCAGTAATTACGCCGTTGGGTATGTATGCAACATGTGCCTTTCCATAAAAAGGCAACATATGATGTTCGCATAAACTATATAGTTCAATGTCCTTTACCAGAATCATCTCATTTACATCTTCATGGAATTTAGCAGATTCAAGTATTGCCTTGGCATCGATCTGATAACCATGTGTCAGGTATTGCATGGACTTGGCAACTCTTTCAGGAGTTTTCAACAAACCTTCTCGATGGGGATCTTCGCCCAGAAGTTCAATTGATTCTCTATAACTTTTGATGAGACCTGAGGTTATTTTATTTTCAAACTGCTCATCCTTTGTATATGCCATGACCTAATTAATTGGTTTTTATGAAGTAGGGTACTCGACGAAATTACGCGGAGTTTCATATAAACGTATCTGTAGGTCCAATTGTTCACTCAAAAGAGGTCTTAAAATATTAAATATGACGATGGCGATGTTCTCAGCGGTGGGATTCAAGTTGCTGAATTCAGGTACATCCAAATTCAAATTTCGATGATCAAACTTGGAGATAACATGCTCATTTACAAGGTTGGAAAGTATTTTTGTATCAACCACATAGCCTGTACGCGGATCAATTTCACCGGTTACTTTTAGGATCAATTCATAATTATGCCCATGATAGTTGGGAAGATTGCATTTCCCAAACAAACGTTGATTTTCATCTTGCGGCAACGAAGGATTGTGCAGCCGATGTGCCGCATTGAAATGCTCTTTTCTATATACAGCAACTCTATTCGCCATAGTATTCAACAAAGATTCTAGGTGTTTCTACCAACTTGATGCAATGCAAAGATACCCCTTCGGGAATATGGGGCATCAACTCATTCCATATACCGAAGACGAGGTTTTCAATTGAACAAAGCTTGTCTTTCATGAAGGGAACATCCAAATTCAGGTTGCGATGATCCAACACGTCAACCACATGATCCTTGATAATCGAGCTCAACAACTTCGCATCTACAATAAATCCCGTAGCAGGATTGGGTACCCCCTTCACAGTCACATAGAGTTCAAAATTATGCCCATGCCAGTTGTCATTGGCGCATTTGCCAAACACCTCTTCGTTTTTATCACGACTCCATGCGGGATTGTACAGCTTGTGGGCAGCGTTGAAGTGTTCTTTTCGGGTAAGATAAAAAATTGCCATAAATAACAGGGATGCAAAGTTAATCTGAAATGCTGAACTTTGCTACATGAAAATAATGGTCGTAGCTGCTACAGAATTGGAACTGCAATGCACATTGGACATAAAGCACCTTGCATCGATAACATTGATGAAAGAATTGCATGGCATTGGACAAGTTCCCACCACCTACCATGTGACACAACTCATAGACAAGCATCAGCCCGATATCATGATTCAAATTGGTATTGGAGGTGGATTCGCTTTCGATCAAATACTTGGTGAGGCTGTTGCTGTCGAAACAGAGTATTTTGCTGATCTAGGCGTTGAGGAGAAGGGAAATTTTCACTCAATTTTTGACATGAAACTGGCCGATCAAAATGCTTTCCCATTCAATGAAAAAAAACTATCCAATCCGCACAGCAATTTGCTTGAAAAAGTCAAATTGAAAACAGTCAGTGCCATTACAGTAAACCAAATCACCACTTCTAAAAATCAAATTGAATACTACCAAGAAGCATACTGCCCATTTATTGAATCTATGGAAGGTGCTGCATTTCATTATTGCTGTCTGATGAAAAAGATACCTTTTCTTCAAATCAGGGCTGTCTCTAACCATGTGGGAGAAAGAGATAAAAGCAAATGGGAAATTGAAAAATCTATTCAATCACTGAAAAACTCATTGAATATATTTTTGAAAAATATATAAAATATCATGAAACTAAGCTTAGGCATATCTCCTTGTCCTAATGACACCTTCATTTTTGATGCCATGCTGCATGGCAAGGTTGATACTGAGGGATTGAAATTTGAATACCAACTCGAAGATATTGAAACCCTCAATAAAATGGCGATGACAGGTGATTTGGATCTTACGAAAGTGAGTTACGGGGCATTGGCCAGGGTGTTGGTTCACTACAAGGTCTTGGATGCAGGTGGCGCATTGGGCGTGGGAGTGGGACCGCTTTTGGTTTCCAGTAAAGCTTCCGATATCGCAGCGCTTGATCCCAATCTGTCCACCATTGTTTTACCTGGGGCATATACAACAGCACATCTTCTTTTTCATTTGTCGCACCCTGGATTCAAGAAAAAAATCTTCATGCCTTTTCATCACATCGAGCAGGCTGTTTTGAATGGAGAGGCAGATGCGGGAGTAATTATACATGAAAACAGGTTCACATATGCCGAGAGGGGATTGCAAAAGATAGAGGACCTGGGTGATTCGTGGGAAGCCAAAACCGGATTTCCAATTCCACTTGGTGGAATCCTTGCCAAAAGACATTTCGATATCGAATTATTGAAAAAAATAAACAGGGTAATCAAAAGCAGCATTGAACACGCCTTCGCACACCGGGCGCAGTTGCCTTCTTTTGTGGTTGATCATGCCCAAAGCATGAATACAGATGTAATGAATCAACATATTGATCTTTATGTAAATGAATATTCACTTGGACTCGGATCGAAGGGAAGAGCAGCAGTATGGAAATTACTTGAACTGGCTTCTGCACTGCATCCAGTTCCTCAAAACAGCAACTTTGAAGTATTCGTAGATTGATTAAAACAAACCGTAGAGCTCGGCGTCAATTTTTGCAATAATTTTTCCAAGATCCTCTTCGTTTTCAGCAAACTTGTTTTCATCCACATTGACCACCAACAATGGACCTTCTTTGTATCCCTCAATCCACTTGTTGTAAAACTCATTGAGTCTTTTCAAATAATCCAGGCGGATATTTTCCTCATACTCTCTACCTCTTTTTTGTATTTGTCCCACCAGTGTAGGAACCGATGCTTGCAGGTAAATCAACAAATCTGGTGGCTTTACCATTTGACGAAGGTTTTGAAAAAAATCAAAATAATTTTCGAAATCACGCTTGCTCATCAACCCCATTTCATGAAGATTCGGAGCAAAAATATATGCATCTTCATAGATGGTTCGGTCTTGGATGACGGTTTCGGTACCCTTGCTGATCTCGATCAGCTGGTTCAATCGGCTGTTTAAAAAATAGATTTGAAGATTGAAGCTCCATCTGGGCATGTCTTCGTAGAAGTCATAGAGATATGGGTTTTGATCCACATCTTCAAATTGCGGTATCCAGCGGTAGTGTTTGCTTAGAATTTCAGTGAGCGTTGTTTTACCTGCACCTATATTTCCTGCAATAGCAACATGTTTTGGTTTCTTAGCTTTGGCCATGGTAACTTATTGTAACCCTTTTTTGAACAGCGTTCAAAGTACATATTCATTTTCAAATACCAAGATTTGAATGTATTTTTTTTTGATGATGTGGATATTATTCAATCAATAATGGAGCCCCATTGCTTCTCTTACCAAGTTCATTGTTTCTGAAGCACTTTTTCTTGCCTTTTCGGCACCTTTCTCCATGATGTCATGGAGATATGATTCATTCGTTCGGATGCTCTCTGCTTTTTCACGAATAGGTGAGATAAACTGCACCATATCCTCTGCCAATTGCTTTTTCATGTCACCATAACGTATGCTGCAGTCATTGTATGCATTTTCATAATGTGCAATAACTTCGGTTGTGCTCACCAGCCGCATCAATTGAAAAATATTCTCAATATAATCAGGCTTTGCACTGTCGGGTGCAGTGGGTCCCCCATCGGTTTTCGCCTTCATCACTTTTTTTCTGATCACTTCATCCGTATCGGCCAGGTACAATGTTGCGAGCTGGTTTTCACTCTTGCTCATTTTACCCGTCCCATCCAAACTTGGCACTTTGACAAGATCTTCTCCAAAATTATAGGCCAAGGGTTCTGGAAAAACATTGCCATATCGATGGTTGAATCGGTTCACGAAGTTCCTTGCCATTTCAAGGTGCTGTTCCTGGTCTTTCCCAACTGGCACCCAAGTTGCGCGATGCAAAATGATGTCTGCCGTCTGTAAAACAGGATAGGTCAATAGCCCCGCATTGATATTATCAGGCTGCATCCTTGCCTTCTCTTTGAAGGTGGTCGTCTTTTCCAATTCTCCCAGATAAGCAAGCATGTTGAGGTATAGATACAACTCTGAAGTCTCTCTGACATGACTTTGGCAGTAGAGCGCAGCCTTGTCGGGATCAATCCCGCAGGCAATATTTTCAGCAAGCACTCTGTGCACATTTTCTTTGAGTTCTTTGGTGTCAGGGTGGGTGGTGAGGGCATGCAAATCGGCTACCATAAAAAAACATGTGTACTGATCTTGCAGCTTCACATAATTTCTCATCGCTCCAAAATAATTGCCTAAATGTAAAAAACCAGTAGGCCTGATTCCGCTCATTACAATTGCATTCGCCTTGCTCATGCAGCAAATATAAGAATTGTGCTTTACGGTAAAATACAAGGCAGCTTTGGCCGCCATTACCGCTCATCAAATATTGAAATTGATTGGATACATATTGACTAAATTTGTAGTTTGAAAAGGAATTATGGCGCTCGATATTCAAACCACCAAAAAACTGGCTGAACTTGCCAAATTGGAGTTCAACAACGAAGAGTTGATTGAAATTCAGCATGATTTGGAGCAAATGATTGGCTTTGTTGAGAAGCTCAATGAAATTGATACTTCTCATGTAGAACCACTTACGCATATTACGGAGGGAGAGAATACGTTGAGGGAAGATGAAGTAAAAGAATCCATTGATATCGAAACAGCACTTAAAAACGCTCCAGCATCCAGAGATCGTTTTTTCACAGTACCTAAAGTGATAAAAAAATAACCATGGTGAATACAGTCATCAAACTTGAAGACATCCGAAAGAGCTATTTCATGGGAAAGCAGGAACTCCAGGTACTGAAAGGAATTACATTGGATATCTTAAAAAATGAATATGTGGCTTTGATGGGACCCTCCGGATCAGGTAAAAGTACTTTGATGAACATCCTTGGTTGTCTTGATTCTCCCAGTGATGGAAAATACATTCTGAATGGTCATGATGTTAGTACGATGTTGGACAATGAGCTTGCAGAAATAAGAAACAAAGAAATTGGATTTGTATTTCAGCAGTTC
>SXGQ01386435.1_pt1 | contig 54562 bp, 61 predicted proteins | sample 3178371 | NCBI WGS metagenome assembly SXGQ01 (sample SAMN11356859, study PRJNA531348) | freshwater metagenome | isolation source: freshwater sample F1-20 | place: China: Fuxian Lake, Yuxi | collected 2017-12-25
CAGCGTCACGAGTTTCACCCCGATTAAAGTCGCACAACGAGCCACACAGAGCACACGCTCTCGCTTGAACACCATCGGTGATGCATTTCGTGAAGGTCGAGACGCCATGCGAGATAAAGAATTTGAGATGAGGGCAAAGCGCGATGGAAGAGTTGAGTCCTTTGACCAACAGAGAGCGATACGGCCTCTTCAACCAGGTGATGAATTACTGATTGATGGCAAGAGAATTGAGCCCGGTCGGGTCATTGTGCTTCGAGAAAGTCAGCACCGTGGTCAAACTGAGCCAAAGAAACTTACTCGCCGTCGTCCCTAGTTCACAGGACTTGGTGCGACTTGCATGACAGCGATCATGGGGCGCAAGAATTCCACTCCTCAGAGACAGAGAGATCTCCAAGGATTTCAAGTGCGGAAGTTTTGCGACCCCAACCAGCTGAAATGAGAGCCAGGGCAGAACCCTTCCATGCCACATCACCTTTTGCATGCTCATGCCGAACTTCAAGATCAAAACCATGGGGCGTCAGTAGCCATTCTCCCACACCATCAGTGCAGTGCAGATGTAGCGAACCCCGAGGGAGTTCTCTCTGATTGCGCTTCGCCCAAAAAGGCAACAACTCAAGATACAACTCATCAATACCATCACAGGCAATATCACGATTCATCGACATTTCAATTCCCAAGGCTCTTTGCAGATCACATAGATGCATCGCAGTCTCATGAGCCATACGCCGAAAATAGAAACTTGCCGTGTGCTGAGAAGACCATGTCCACATTTTCTCATCGGGCGATACCCCCGAAAGCGACTGAAGAATAGAGTCACAACGTCGAGCGAACCACGGCAAGACTGCGTCTTCATCAGGGGCTTGTGCTTCAGATCCGGGCCCGACCCGAACGAGGGAACGGGGGAGAACCACGGCATCCACCATGGCGAATACATTCCCGATGTGAGAGATCAGGTCGCGAACGGTCCATCCTGGGCAATCCGGCACTTGCAGATCAAGATTGTTCACACTGAGTAGTTGCAAGTCGTCAATTGATGAACGCAAAGATTGCATGTACTGCGAGGAAGAAAGAGTATGCATATCACTCAGATTACTTCTTCACGAAGGTGAGTGCGTGTGGCGCTAGCAATTATGGTGGGGCACGACTTGAGGATTGTGGCATCAACGATATGGAGTGATTATGAATGAGCCTGACAATGAAGAGCCTGCAGTTGATCCTGCAGTTTTTGAGCACCTTCAAGAGGTCGTCAGTCAATTGCGCGAATCGGCGAGCAAGCTTGATGATGTTGCCTTGGATATCCTGCGTTCGGCTTATTCACGCCGCGAGGGGAGACCAGCAATTGATAAGACGATTACTCAGGCCCGCCGCGCCATAGAAAAAGCCATCCATTTGATTGACATTGACAGTCACTCCTAAAACGTCTGCGCCTTATCACTCAGTGCTGCTATGAGTTCGTCAAAACTTTTTTGGAAAGAGAGCACTCCCTCATCCTCAAGTTGGCGAGCCACGTCATCCATGTCAACTCCCACCTCCGCTAATGCGGCCCACACTTGGCGACTCTCGTGCACATTTTGATCAATCGTCGTTCGCAGGGTTCCGTGATCAGCGAAGGCTTCTAAAGTTGTGTCAGGCAGAGTATTCACTGAGTTGTGACCGATCAATTCATCAACATACAAGGTGTCCGGATAACTCGGATTCTTTGTGCTCGTTGATGCCCATAGGGGTCGCTGAACTGATGCGCCTTGTTGCGCCAATTTCTCCCAACGCATCCCGCTAAACGTCGTTCGGAATCGGTCATAAGCCAGTTTCGCTTGCGCTACAGCGGCACGGCCCCGCAGTGCCACAGCAGTGGGAGTCCCTATGAGGTCAAGTCGTTGATCAACTTCAGCGTCAACACGGCTGATGAAAAATGAGGCCACGCTGGAGATTCCGTTGATACTCAGACCAGCATCTAGGCGTTCTTCAAGGCCCGCTAGATAGGCGTCCATCACTTTTTGGTAGCGGTCCAAACTGAAGATCAAGGTGACGTTGACATTGCGACCAGCAGCAATCATCGCTTGCACCGCTTCAAGGCACGGCACAGTGGCGGGAATCTTGATCATCAAATGTGGACGAGAAACTGTTTCCCAAAGGTGTTGGCCAGCCAAAAGAGTAGCGCGATGATCATGGGCGAGGTTCGGGTCAACCTCGACGCTGACAAATCCATCCCCGCCGTTGCTATTTTTGTAGACGGACTCAAAGACATCAAGAGCTCCATGAATATCTCGTAGCACCATCGCCCAGTAGCAATCAATAATTGAATTGTCTGCTGAGATCAGAGAACGGAATTGCTCGTCATAATCAGCAGAACCCTGGATCGCTTTTTGAAAAATAGTTGGATTTGATGTTAAACCACGAATTCCAGCATCACGAATACCCGCTAAATCTCCCGAGGTAATGAGACTGCGCTTTAAATTGTCAAGCCATGGACTTTGCCCATGTTCAGCATGCAGGCGCATCAAACGATCTGTCGAAACCATGCCCCAAGCGTGACAGATTGAACGCCGTTGGGCGCGCACCGTTCAACGTTTGAGCAGTTTTTTTACAGCTGAGACCACGCTCAATGGGTTGATCCCCAGACGATTGAGAGCCTCCGCACCTGGAGCGCTTGCGCCAAAGCGATCAATACCGACACATGAGTCAGCAAAGAGCTGCCATCCAAAGGTCGTACCCGCTTCCACCGAGACGGTCTCCACATCTCCTGGAAGGATTTTGTTTGCTTCAACTGGGTTTGTGACCCGAAAGGCCGTAAAGCGGTCCCATGAGGGCAAGGAAACGACCTGGGCGTCGATACCCATTGCCAGCAGATCATCTGCCGCCTGCAAGGCCACGTGAAGCTCGCTGCCAGTGGCCACAATGACAACATCGGCTGTGCCAGAGGCCCGGCGAATGATGCCCGCCCCATGTGCAACCGCTGACCCATCAGTCAGAACGGGCAGGTTCTGGCGGCTCAAAATGAGTGCTGTCGGACCATCATGCTCAAACGCACAACGAACCGCTTGGGCAGTCTCATTTGCATCACATGGGCGGATCACCTGGAGATCAGGTATCGACCGCAATGCAGCAAGGTGTTCAATTGGTTGATGAGTCGGTCCATCTTCACCAACGCCAACGGAGTCGTGACTGAACACAAAGAGGCATTTTGCTTTTGAGAGTGCTGCCAGCCGAATGGGTGGCTTCATGTAATCAAAGAATACAAAGAAAGTTCCACCAATGGGATAGACCCCACCGTGCAAGGCCATACCCACCATCGCCGATCCCATGGCATGCTCGCGTACCCCGTAATACACCTGACGTCCTTGGGGATTCTCTGCAGACATTGCAGTCTGCCCAGAGAGTTTCGTTCCCGTATTTCCTGTGAGGTCCGCAGAACCAGAAACAACTCCTGGCTGTTTTGGCAACACCGCATCAAATACCTTTTGCACCGCAACTCGAGTAGCGATTGATTCGCCGAGTGCGAAATGTGGCAATGTGTCTTGCCAGTCACTGAGACCACCGTTCCACGCCGCTGTCCACTCTTGCTTCAATGGACTGGCCGCAAGACGCTCTTGCCACGCCACACGCTGTTGCGCCCCATGAATTTTTGCAGATTCGCGACAGGCAGCCACGACGTCCAAGGGAGCCCAAAAAGACTCGTCGGGGATGTTCATCGCCTGCTTCGTGCGCGTGACATGCTCGGCATTGAATGGGTTCCCGTGTGCTTCGTGTTTGCCTGTCCAGTCCGGTGAAGGAAAACCGACTTGGGTGCGCAGGATCAGTAACTTTGGTCGATCGTCACGTGAGTCGCGAGCTGCTGTGAGGGCAGATTCCAAGGCATCTAAATCCTCACCGATTGCACCAAGGTTGCTGACCGACCAGCCATAGCTAGAAAAACGCAACGCTACGTCGTCGCTGCAGGACAAGTTGGTCCCGCCATCAATAGTGATTTGGTTGTCGTCAAAAATGACAATCAAACGACCAAGTTTTTGATGCCCTGCTAACGAAGCTGCTTCATGGCTGACGCCTTCCATCAGGCATCCGTCTCCAGCCACAACGAATGTACGGTGATCACAGATCTCTGAACCGAACCGCGCTCGAAGATGACGTTCGGCCAACGCCAGACCTACACCATTGGCAAATCCTTGACCGAGTGGTCCAGTTGTCACCTCGACGCCTGCGGTGTGACCCCGCTCGGGGTGACCAGGGGTTGCTGAACCCCATTGACGAAAGGCTTGGATATCTGACATCTCTAAGCCATAACCCTGCAAGAAAAGCATTGAATATTGCAGAATTGAAGCGTGCCCCGCCGACAATATGAAGCGGTCGCGGTCGGGCCACAGGGAATCAGTGGGATCGTGTTTCATGACCCGGCTGTAGAGCACATGTGCCAGCGGTGCCAATGCCATCGCCGTACCTTGATGCCCGCTCTTGGCTGTCAGAGGAGCGTCCATGGCAAACCCACGGGCGATATTTACTGCAGCGGTGTCAAGAGCAGGAGTTAAGTGAGTTGGCACACTCTGACTGTAACCGCCAACAGCCTCAGCGAAGGAAGGCGAAACTCAGGCGGGAGGCAACAATGTGAAAGGAACTAGATGCCATGGTCCTTTGTCAACCCTGCAGTGTGCGAAAATTTGCCCATATTCAGTGAAATCAAGTTCACCTTTGACGAGTCGGTATGTGAACTTTCCGGGATCAACAGTAAAGGGACTGACGTTGCGTCCGATGATCGGATCATCTTCGCCTTCTCCTTGACGAAAAACCACTTCAAAAACTCCGGCGCCACTGTCGCCTGGTGCACAAAAAATCAGCGCCACGAGATGGGGATCAATGGTCAGTGGAACTGGCGCGGGCGCGGCCATTGAAAACATTGCGCCAGTGATATCAATACGCGTACTCGGACCTGGTGCCTGGCGGAGTTCAAAATTCTCAACAAAAAGGGCGGAAACAATTCGCATACCTGCGAGGGTAGCGACAGATCTAGCGAACTTGCTGCCCAGCGACCCAAACAGCTGCCACATCTAGGTCATCAGTGAGTGCTGTGATATCGGCACGACAGCCACTCATGATGACCCCTCGATCATTTTGGCGAAGGAGCCGACTGGGAGTGGCTGTGGCTGCTTGAAGCACCATGGGGAGAGGAACATCGGCTTGACGCACGCAGAACTTGATGGCGTCAGGCATGGTGACCGTGCTACCTGCCAGGGTCCCATCGGCGAGGCGCGCCACGCCGTCAATCACCGACATTGTGATCTCCCCAGCGATACCCGATCGCCAGGCAACGGAATCTGTCACCAAAATCATCCCATCACTTTTGGCGGCGAAAGACAAACTGACAAGTTCAGATGAGACATGCACGCCATCGGCAATGATTGAAGCGCAGAGTTTCGGTTCAAGTAACGCCCAAGCCGCCAAACCTGGCTGGCGGTGATGGAGACCACTCATGGCGTTGAACAGATGCGTGACCAAAGATGCTCCAGTGGCGACCATGTCGTCAAACTGCTTGCGCGTCGGACGCGAGTGACCGATGGCGACGTTGGTTGAACGACTTATCGCCAAGGCACATGCTTCACTTGCCTGTGGCGATTCGGCTCCCATCGTCATGAGAACCACATCATCTAAGTTTGTCTCCAACCAAGACAAATCGGGATCACGAACAAACTCTCCACGATGTGCCCCATGAGCGGTTCCCAGAAACGGTCCTTCAAGATGAATGCCGATGATATTCGGCGCAAAACTGGAGCCTGCCTTCCAACGACGTATCGAATCCATGGCTGTGCGATAGCGCTTCAGCGGAGCACTCACCAAAGTCGGGCACCAACTTGTGACTCCTTGGTCAAGCAACAAGTTTTCCAGGCGATCCCAGGCTCGTTGATCACCATCATGTGCGGTTTTCCAGACATCCACATCGTCAATGCCATTGACTTGCAAGTCAACAAATCCTGGCACGACCATATGTTCAGTCGTGACTTTCTCATCAGCACCGACCGCAGTCACTGAGCGTATGTGACCATCACGGATTTCTACACACGCGCGATGAAAAGCCCCATCTGATAACAAAACACGCGATGAACTGACAAACGCCGAAGCCATGTCTCTATCCTGCCTCGCCCCAACAGCAAATCACAGGCATTGCTATGGCACAGTAAGTCCATGAGCATTCTGAACAATGAAGGGCAAACCTTGGGATACGGCGTGGTCGGCGCTCCACTTGGGACGGCAGGAATACCAGTCCTGATGTACCACGGCACGACGATGAACCGCAGCGCGTGGGATCTAGTCATCGGATCTATGCCAACGCAGCACACCTATATCCAAATTGATTTTCCCGGCTCCGGCGAATCCTCTCTGCCATCATCCCCGCTCTCAGTTCCAGGTCTAGTAGCAGATGCCCTAGTAGTCCTTGAGCACTTAGAAGTTGAAGAGTTTCATGTTGCGGGATTTTCCCTCGGTGCAGTCATCGCCGCAGGCACTGCCGCATTGGAGCCGAAAAGGGTCCGAAGCGCAACAATGTTGTGTGGCTGGAAGACTACTGACGCGCGTATGCGTCTGACTTTCGACCTGTGGAAGAGATTGATTGCAATTGATCCGGAACTATTTGCGAGATACGCCTTCGTTGACGGCTTTACCGCGACTACCCTGACTGCTCTTGAGCCAATGATTGAGGCGATTCTGCCAACAACCAGAGACTCCATAGCCCCTGGCTCGGAGGCCCATCTTGATCTTGACCTGACGATCGATATTTCGGATCTGTGCAACCAGATCGTCGCCCCCTGTTTAGTGATCAGCGGAAGTCAAGATCGCTGGGTGGACCCAAGCCACTGTCACGAACTGGCTGATGCAATCTCCGACTCAAGATTTATCTCCTTGCCGGCGGGACATTTGGTGATTCAAGAATTAGCAGGCGATGTAGCCCAACTGTTGAGCGCCCACATCTCCCGCTGGGCCTCAGCGTGAGTTCTTCCAAAGTTGACCCTCAACAATTTGCCGAACTCGCGACGAGCGCTCGTGAACGTTGGTCCAATTTTGGGAATTGGGAACGGATCTATTTTCCGTCCCTTGTGGGAGTTCAGGTTGAAGAATTGCGTGTTGACTATTGCCGCATGCGTCTGCCTTTTCGCGCCGAACTAGAACAACCCATGGGAGTCGTCCATGGGGGAGCGATAGCGACACTGATTGATGTCTGCGTTGTTCCCGCTATTGGCTCTGCATACGAAAACATCGTCACTTATTCGACCGTTGATCTCCACGTGCAATACCACCGAGCTTTAATTCAAGAAGACGCGGTGTGCCATGGGTGGGTCACTAAACGTGGCAGAAGCGTGATTTTCTGTGAAGCAGAAGTCATCGCTGCTAGCAGCGAGAGTGTCGTCGCCCGCGGATTTATGACATACAACATTTCACCCCAAAGAGTCGGAGATTCCTAAAACCTTGAGCGCATTGAGTCGCAGGAATTTTGGCCACACCTCAGCCTTGAAAGGTACATGTGGCATATCACCCATAATTCGTTCGTAGGTTAAACCCATCGGCCAATAGCCGGCGTACAGCACCCGATCAGACCCTCGGGAGTTGGCGTAATCAATAATCCGCGGATCGTAGTGCTGTGGCGCAAAAGCGCTCGTTGAATAATAAAGGTTGGGCCACTTGAGCATCAGTTTCACCGCTAACTCGGTCCACGGTTGACAACCATGGCGGGTCACAATCTTCAATTCCGGAAAGTCATAACAAACAATGTCTAAGAGCTCAACATGCTGGCACATACTCGGCACACGAGGACCAGGGATGCCAGCACAAATGAAAATCGGGATACCTAACTCGGCACAGACAGAGTAAATCGGATACCAGCGAGCGTGATCAATTGGAACCTGTGGCGTGCAACCCGCTGGAAAAGTACCAACTGCCTTCAGACCGAATTCTTCATAGAGTCGGCGGATTTTGCGCACCTCATTGAGACCATTATTGGCATCAGCACTGCATGAGGGAATGAACCGTTCCGGGAACTGTGACAATGCGCGAATGCCAGGTTCACCTTCGATGCCAATCATTGAGCGTTCAATGCCGAAGTGGTCCATGGTATTGATTGCTACTTCCACTGGATCAATATCGGCGCTCAGAGCACCAGGGACATTGTGCTTAAAAAGGTACTCAACTGGAAACATCGTGTCTTTACTCTCTTGATCACGAATGTTGCCCCGAAAGAACTCATAGAGACGACGCGGGTCCGGGTCAGGAAACCCCATCATCGTCTCAATAATTCCGAGGCCCTGCAAGCCAACGACGGGCATCGTTGATTCAAACGAGGTCATCTCACAAGCCTAAAAATTTGACGACATTATGGTGCATGATTTTTCTGATGTCAGCATCGTTGAAGCCATGTAAATCGTGGATAAACGCCGTTGGCACCTCAAGTCCCTCAGCATGTGGGAAATCGCTACCAAACATCAATTTCTCCACTCCGATTGTCTCGGCCAACAACACGATGTCATCCTCGTAGAAAGGAGCCACCCACACATGCTCACAGAAATCTTCAACGGGATCTTTGCCAAACATGAAAGGCTGCTGAGAGTAGGCCTTCTTTAATTTTTTGATCAGATTGGGCACCCACTCAGCTCCAGCCTCAATCGATGACACACGTAGTTTTGGATGCCGTGTAAACACACCGTGACTGACCAATATGGCGAACATGTCAAAGGGGGCGCGATCACTGGTCATGACTCGCATCGGTGAGCTTTTGAAAGCTTCGAATTCGCCGCCAGGCTCCCAGTCATCGATGTACTTTCCGTATCCAGCATCACCCGAGTGAAAAGCAACCGAGACGTTGGCTTCGGCTAAACGCGCCCAAAATGGATCAAAGATTTTGTCGCCAGGTGAACGAGTTCCACCTGCCGGATTAATCGCAGGGGAGGTGCGCATCACGATTACTTTGACACCGTGAGCGATCGCCCAGTCAGCTTCTTTCACTGCCCACTCTGGGTCCGCCAAGGTGAAGTACGGAGCTGCAAAAATTTTCCCCTGGTAGGCGAATCCCCAGTCCTCAAGTAGCCAACGATTGAACGCCGAAAAGGCAGCGCATAAGGCTGGAACATCGAAACGCAAGGACTCCTCCATGCCCACAGCCAAGGTTGGAAAGAACATTGCCCCTTCGAGACCTTGGTGAGCCATGAGTGCGATACGCACATCTCGATCACGGTATGCGGGGCTGATCGGATCAAGTTCTCCAAACATCACGCGCATATCGCCACCGGCGACCTTGCCACGAAAATATGCGTCAAGAGCACCAGGCTTGGAAACAGGATTAAAGGTGGGGTTAGGAATAAAGCGATTGATTCGCCCGCCGACAAGAAGGCGTTTACGACCATCAATTTCCGCCCACTGCATGCAGCGCTTCGCCATGGAAGGTTCGATGTGGCGCGTGAAGGCATCCTCTGCCTCGTAATAGTGATTATCGGCGTCAAAAGCCGCGAATCCTATGTCCACTTTGGCGACGCTGGTAGTCGTAGTGGTGACTGTCATTATTTTCTCCAGTGATGAGTGACCGTAGCTTCTGACCCTTCGTCAGAAACCCCTTTGAGCCTATATCGGGGACTGTCAACACAGGTACTCTCAGAGTATGTGTGGACGTTTCACATCGATCACAGGCCCTGCTGAGGTTGCCTCTTTTTTCTCCGCAGAGGAACCCAATCCGAATCTCTTTGGCGATTTTGCTCCCAACTACAACGTCGCCCCGACGACACGGATTATGGCAATCGCTCATGATCAACTGGGGGCGCGCCGAGTCGGCTTATTTCAATGGGGACTCGTCCCGTCGTGGGCCAAGGCGCTTCCCACATCTCAGCCTCTGATCAATGCCAGATCTGAAACCGCTCACGAGAAGCCATCATTTCGAGAGTCTCTGCCACATAGACGTTGCCTGATAGCAGTTGATGGTTTCTTTGAATGGCGCACCGTCGGTGTCGCCACTACTCAGCCACCTGCAACTAAACAACCCGTCTACGTCACTCGTCGTGACGGGCATCTTCTCGCGCTTGCTGGACTTTGGGCGACGTGGCGTGATACGAGTGACCCGTCTCCATCACCATGGCTCCACTCATGTTGCATCTTGACGACGTCCGCAAATGCCACGATGTCTCCAATTCATGATCGCATGCCAGTGATTTTGGAATCTCAGGATTGGTCTGCTTGGCTGAACACTGGCAGTACGTCTCAGCCTGCAACATCTATGGCAGAGATTGTCAAACTGATGAAACCAGCTGATGCATCAATCTTAAGCGCTGCCGCCGTTGGCACGGCCGTGAACTCGATACGGAATAACTCGGCCGATCTTTTACTGCCAGTGATCTAAATCAACAGACCTCAGAGCGACCAGCATGTCGCAGGGCTGAGCGAATAGCGTCAGCAGCAGCATCCATCGAACTCCGATCAATTGATGGCGCCGCATTAGCGAATGACAACTGCGACATACTCTGCGTGGGTATGACATGGATGTGCGTGTGCGGTACCTCATAACCAGCGATGATCACTCCGACCCGCTCACAGCCAAAGGCCTCTTGCAAGGCCACACCAATCACTCGGGTGACCTCAAAAAGATGAGCGATCACATCTGAGTCTGCATCCACCCAATGATCCACCTCTTGAATAGGCACCACAAGACAGTGTCCGTGCGCCATCGGATTGATAGACAGGAAGACAACGCACTGCTCATCTCTCCAAACAAATGTTCCAGGAATCTCGCCCCCGATAATGCGTGTAAAAATTGTTGGCACTACACCCAACCTCCCGAGGCTGGAAACACATCTCCGACGCAATAGGAAGACTCTGGACCTGCCAAGAACCTCACCACCTGCGCGAGTTCCTCGGCGGACGCCAAACGCCCAATGGGTGTCTGCATACGTATCCCAGCGAGAGCGAGATCGTCCATTGAATCCAGCATTGGGGTATCCACAAAACCCGGGCAAACAGCATTGATGCGAACGCCGAACGAAGCTACTTCTTGTGCCGTGGACTTGGTAAAAGCAATGATCGCTGCCTTGGCTGCGCAGTAGTGGGGGATTCCAGCAGAGGGGCGTAATCCCATGATGGATGAAATGTTGACGATTGATCCACGACGTTGCGGTGTCATATGCCGAAGAGCGGCCCGAGTCCCATAGAAGGTTCCGTAGAGATGGATTTTGATCATTCGATCCCATTCGTCATCACTCAGATCAACAGTGGAATCCGTTGGTGCGAGTTCGTCGTAGCGTCCCTCGATGCGCTTGATCTGATTCGCCATACTGATTTCCCGCTTGTGAGCATCACCAGTAGGTGCAATGCCTGCATTGTTGATCAGCACATCGAGGCGTCCATAGTGCTCTGCAATACGATCAATAGCGGCGTTAAAAGCCGCAGAATCTGTGACATCAAAAACGGCTACTTCGCCGCCTACCTCTGAGGCGACCCGACCTGCGGCCACCTCATTGACATCATTGATCACCAGACGAGCCCCATCTGACGCGAGCCGACGGGCAAAAGATGCTCCCATCCCCGAACCTCCACCGGTAACAACAACGACCTGACCATCCAAAGTTCCTGAGTTCATAAGACGACACTAGAGCACGCGGTAAGGTGCTGATCATGGTTGAGCAGTCATCACATGAGCCCTCAGAACTCATCTCTCCAAGCGCCGTTGCCCCCGGTCGGCGCGAGTGGGGTGTGTGGACATGGCCCAATCTCATTACCTTGATCCGACTGGCCTGCCTACCAATATTTTTGTGGTTATTACTCGGACGCGATGATCGGGCCAGTGCCGGTTGGCTCTTGCTGGCGCTGGGGGGAACCGATTGGGTGGACGGTTGGGTCGCCCGAAGATTTAATCAGGTCAGCGAATTCGGGAAAATGTTTGATCCCACGGCGGACCGCCTGTTGTTCATCGTCGGATTGACAGCAATCATGATCGACGGTTCAGCACCCCGATGGTTTTGCATCTTGGTTCTCATCCGAGAGGTTCTCTTTGGCGGAACAATTGCGATCTTGACGCTTTTTTTCTCTATGCAAAGATTTGATGTCACCTATTTAGGCAAATGGGCAACATTTCTTTTAATGGGGGTTTTCCCGGCCTTCGTTCTCGGTGAGAGCGGCATTGGCATCCACTTATTCTTTACCATCTCAGCATGGATTGCTGGACCGATTGGTCTCATCCTGAGTTACTACACCGCCATTGTTTATCTCCCGACAATCCGTTCCAGTTTGGCTCGAGGGCGGGCTTAGCCTTCAGTCAGGGATCTCGCGCTTGCTTTCTTATTGGCAAGGCGTCTCGCACTAGATTGAACTCATGAGCAATTCTGATCTCCTTTTCTCGACTGACCACGAGTGGGTCCTGATCACAGGATTGATCGCCCGAATCGGCATCACGGATTTCGCACAAGACGCTCTTGGTGACGTCGTCTTCGTCCAACCAGCGACTCTTGGGCAAAAACTTGGCGCGGGCGATTCCTTTAGCGAAGTGGAGAGTACGAAGTCTGTCTCAGACATCTACGCACCCCTTGGCGGGGTAGTGGTGGCCGTGAACGAAGCCTTGGATGCTGATCCAGGGCTGGTGAACTCGGATCCCTACGGTCAAGGTTGGATCTGCGAACTGGAAATTACACCCGACGCAGACACTTCTCATCTCATGACTGGTGATGCCTATACAATTTTTGTGGCAGGCTAAAAGGCATGTCAGTCTTTTGTCAGAAATGTGGACATCGCAATATTGGTGATGCATTCTTTTGCAGTTCATGTGGTGGGGCGCTTGAAGTAGATGGCGACAAGACTGTGGTGATTGCTCAAGTCGATGCTTTGCAGGATGCACTCGGACCTCAAGATAACGCTTCGGTTGATCTTCAGAGTTTGCCGCATCATTTCGGAACCCTAGTGGTGCGCTCGGGACCTCAGGCTGGGCAAAGATTTGTTTTGGATGCTCCATTAACCAAACTTGGGAGACATCCCGACAGCGAAATTTCTCTCGATGATATTTCGGTCTCGCGCCGCCATGCTGAGATTGAACGCCAGTCAACCGAGTATGTATTGCGCGATGTTGGATCAATGAATGGTACCTATGTCAATCAGAAACGCGTCGATGGCGTCGTCTTACAACAAGGTGATGAGATTCTCATTGGTCGTTTTCGTTTGATTTTTCTTGGACCTGTTGAATAGCCATGGCGACACATCCCGTCAATGAGCGCTCTTACCTTTCAATAGGTGAAGTACTCGGATTGCTATTGGAAGACTTTCCTGACGTAACTATTTCCAAGATTCGCTTTCTCGAGAGCCAAGGTTTGATTGTCCCAGAAAGGACGGCATCTGGTTATCGAAAATTTTATGATGAGGATGTTGAGCGTTTGCGCTTCATCTTGGGAGAACAAAAAGATCACTTTTTGCCCTTGCGCATCATCAAAGATCGCCTTGACACTCCACCTGCTGGCAGTATCCGACCGAACAAAAATGAGCGACCGCAACCACGAGGGCTGAGGAATGTCGGCAATGTGCAAGAGGTAGTTGAGCAAGATCAATCTGTGGTCTCCGGAGATGCGAGTCACCACGATGTCGCCAAACACCCTGCCGCACGAGTGGCCAAGGTGACTCAAGCACAAACGGCGCGCAAGTCGCCGCGCCCAGCACTGCCCGATCCATCTGACGCTGTAGGTCGTCCGGCAACGTACACACGGGCCGAATTACTGCAGTTAGCTGATCTCCAAGAAGAGGTTCTCACGGAACTGGAATCGTTTCACATGCTGACGGCTCATCAGACAGGTTCTCAGGCTTTGTATGACGAACATGACTTGGCGATTGCCGAGGTAGCGCGAGCTTTCACCGAGGCGGGCATGGATGTTCGCCACCTCAAGGCGTGGAAAACCGCTGCGGAGCGAGAAGCGGGTCTTTTCGAACAGCGCGTCTTGCCACTTCTTCGTCGACGTTCCCCAGAATCTCGTCAAGAATCAAATGAGTTGCTTGATGACCTAGTTGATTTAGGTGCGCGACTTCGGGCTATTTTGGTGGCACGCGCTGTTGGCACGCTACGAGATACGCGCTCAGGGGAGCAACGATGACCCCTATGGAATTAATCGGAGTTCGACTTGATGTAGCGGGGAATATTCCCGTGCTCTTCCTGCGCGAACGTGAAGGTCTCAGACGGCTGCTGCCGATTTACATCGGCACACCCGAAGCCAGCAGTATTCAGTGGGCAAGTGAGGGCAGAGAATCACCGCGCCCTTTGACCCACGACTTAGTTGTTAACTTACTCGGCGCATTGGGAGCCATTCTTGAGCGCGTCGTAATTACCGAAGTCAACGAAGGAACTTTTTTTGCTGAACTTCATCTGCAATCAGTTACTGGATCAGTCGTTGTTTCGAGCCGACCCTCAGACGCCATCGCCATCGCTGTTCGCTCAGGTTGCGCCATCTATTGCCAATCAGAGGTACTCGATGTGGCTGGAAAGATCGTTGCTACTGACGAACCCGTTGAAGAAAGCTCAGACCCTGATGACCTGGAGGCCAGCCTGCAAGGCGATATGGCCTCAACGGACGACCTCGTGGACGAGTTTCGGGATTTCATTGAGAACATCAACCCTGAGGATTTTCAGCCCTAAGCCGATTTGCCTCAATAAACGTTGACGCTTGTCAACTTCCGCCGTACCCTAACTCTAGAAGAAAAGTACGAGCCTGACATTCGTGCTTTTCCCGAACTCTCTATTGGAGCAAGATGATCACCAGAGTCTCAACCTTTAGTGGAACTCAATCCTCCAAAATCGTGGGAATCACCTACCGCCAAATTGATTATTGGGCTCGCACAGGTCTCGTTCGCCCGTCAATTACCGACGCAACAGGCAGTGGAAGTCGGCGTCATTACAGTTATCGCAATCTTCTTGAATTGCGCATGGTGAAAAGTCTTCTCGATGCTGGAATCAAACTTGAATCAGTCAGGGAAGTATTCAACTACCTCGCGCAGAATACTCAGGCGGATATCACATCAGCACATTTAGTGATTAGCGGTTCCTCCGTTGTCCTCTGTGAAGGTGATGAATTAGTCGACGTTGTGCGCCGCGGACAGGGAGTGCTCAACCTCCTTCCTCTGGCACAAGTAAAAAATGAAGTAGATGGGCAACTCGTTGCGCTCTATCCGGAACTCGCACAGCCATCTGATATTCGCATTCGTAAAATTGGTTAAGGGTGAGATACTCACCCCTTGATGCACAGCATCGAGAACTTGGAGCACGATTAACACCTTTCGGTGGCTGGGACATGCCATTGCAATACCCGCAGGGGACACTTGTGGAACATCTTGCTTGTCGATCAGACGCAGTCGTCTTTGATGTCTCTCACTTGGGCACGGTACGCCTGGAAGGTGCACAAGCGTTTTCTCAGTTGCAATGTGCTTTTACCAATGACCTCAACAAGATCGGTCCTGGGCGAGCGCAATACACCCATCTCCTTGACACACATGATGCATCTGTGCTTGACGACATCATTGTTTGGTGGGTCAGCGAAGAGGTCTTTGATGTGATGCCGAATGCCTCAAACACTGATCAAGTGATCGCCGCGATCGGGGGTCAGGACATCACCTCGTCACGCGCTGTCTTGGCGATACAAGGCCCCGCAGCGCTGCACAAAATTTCCACATTTTTTCCAGCGGCTTCCAAAGTCGGCAAATTCCAAGTCGCAAAATGTGAGTGGAATGGCATTGAGTGCACCGTGGCAGGCACTGGGTATACCGGCGAGCAGGGTATTGAGATTGCGATTGCGAACGCCCATGCTCCAGCCCTATGGGCAGCGATTCTTGATTCAGGAATACAACCTGCGGGACTCGGTGCGCGCGACACTCTGCGCCTTGAAGCTGGATTGGCGCTACATGGTCACGAACTGGGAACGGGCATCACTTCCTTGCAGGCCAATCTTGAATGGGTGGTCTCTTGGACCAAGGGCGAGTTTCGCGGCTCTGCTGCCTTGGCCGCTGAAAAGGAACGAGGTGTTTCGCGAATCTTGCGCGGTATCGCAACGCAAGGACGCAAACCACCTCGAGCAGAGTGCGCGGTACTGATGAATGATGAGATTGTCGGGCGTGTGACAAGTGGAAACTACTCTCCGATACTCGAGCATGGGATCGCGTTGGCATTCCTACACCCGTCAACTGAGGTAGGGGACTTCGTCAGTATTGATGTTCGCGGCACTGCACTCAGTGGCCAGATTGTCAATCTGCCTTTTATTCAGAAGAAATAACTTCAGTTCCCTGAAGGCTTGATCCCAAACATCGCGCCTGCAGTTTCCGCGAATTGTGTCAGCGGAGCTAACCGAGCAGCTAAGTCGCCCAATGTGCCAATGGCTTGAGTCACTTCAGCGGGCAAAGTGCTGACCTGCGTCAAAACACCATCTGCTTTTTTGATTGTCGATTTAGCTTGCTTGGCAGAAGCTTGAACCAAAGGAACGATCTCTTTGATCGGTCCTTCAATTTCATCAAGAATCGCATTAACTCGACGGGCAACCTTATTTAATTCAGTGATCGTGTCATTGAAAGTCAACACAGATTTTTTTATTTCGCCAGACAATTGCATTGCACCTTCAAGAGCACGTCCAAAGACCATCATCGGGTTGGCGCCACCTAACATCCCAAGAAAATCGCCAACACCAGGATTGGACTTAGTCTGGTTTGACTCATTGTGTTCATCGGCCACGAACCCAAACTACCCACTCCACAACCTTTTTTGACTTGGATTCAGTCACACTTCGGCATAGACGTCAAGGGGAGTGCAGGTACACATCAGATTTCTATCCCCGAAGGCTGCGTCAATACGGCTCACAGGGGCGTGATAACCCGTTGAACTCGACAGACTTGGGGTGCCGTGCGAGCGTGGATAGATGCGATCCCAATCACCAACTACATCGGCCACGGTATGGGGCGCAAGGCGCAACGGACTGTCCGCTACAGCAATAGTGCCATTTGCGATCTGATCAATTTCCGCACGAATCGCGACCATGGCATCGCAGAAACGATCTAACTCTGCTTTGGTCTCGCTCTCCGTGGGCTCAATCATCAAGGTACCTGAAACCGGAAAACTCATCGTTGGTGCATGGAATCCGTGATCCATCAGACGCTTCGCCACATCATCCACTGTGACCCCAAAGTCTTTGGTCATCCCGCGCAAGTCAATAATGCACTCGTGGGCAATAAAGCCATGTGTTCCGGTGTACAGAACAGGGAAATGGGCATCAAGACGACGGGCTACATAGTTGGCGTTGAGGATCGCCATTTCCGTGGCTAAGCGCACGCCTTGGGCCCCCATCAAGCGAATGTAAGCCCAGGAGATTGGCAGAATTCCTGCTGACCCAAACTTGGATGCTGACACTGGTCCGACCGCTTGCGAACCAATGGGGGCCAAAGGATCGCCCGGCAGGTATGGAGCCAAATGTTGGCGTACCGCCACAGGTCCGACACCGGGACCTCCACCTCCATGCGGAATGCAAAAAGTTTTATGCAAATTAAGATGGCTCACGTCAGCGCCAAAGACTCCTGGTTGAGCGAGACCGACAAGGGCGTTGAGATTGGCGCCGTCGACATACACCTGACCGCCTGCATCGTGAATGATGCGACACACTTCCGTAATGCCGTCCTCAAAGACTCCATGCGTTGAGGGATAGGTCACCATGATTGCTGCCAGTGCAGAACCAGCAGTGTGAACTTTGCGTTGCAAATCTTCAAGATCAACATTTCCGCTGTCATCACAATTGATAACGACCACAGACATTCCTGCCATCACCGCACTGGCAGCATTTGTGCCGTGTGCACTCGACGGAATCAGACAGACTGTGCGAGCCTCATCACCACGCCCGCGGTGGTAGGCACGGATTGCTAGGAGTCCAGCTAATTCGCCCTGACTTCCTGCGTTCGGTTGCAAACTGACCGCGTCATAACCAGTGACGGCCACCAACATGGATTCCAACTCGCGAATCAGTTGAAGATATCCCTCGATTTCATCAACTGGACAAAACGGGTGGACATCGGCGAACTGGGGCCAAGTGATGGGTTCCATCTGCGTCGTGGCATTGAGTTTCATAGTGCACGACCCAAGCGGAATCATCGTTCGATCCAAGGCTAGATCTTTATCGGCTAAGCGTCGCAGATAACGCAGCATTTCGTGCTCGGTCTGACAGTTATGAAAAACTTTTGCTGTCAGTATCTCATCGGTGCGCAATGAACTCAAAGAAATTCCGAGCGCTTGGCCGTCGTACGACTCGGGAGTGGCCATGTCGTGGAGACCAAATGCTTTCCAGATATCGCTCACTAATTCCAAAGTGGATGTCTCATCAAAAGTAAGCCCCACCGTCAACTCGTCAATCATTCGCAGATCAATGTTCAGATCACGAGCCTTTTGTAGGACTTGCTTGGAACCCGAGGGAAAATTGACAGCCAAGGTGTCAAACCACGTCGTATGGCGCAATTCAAGTCCGCGACTGAGCAACCCTGCGGCCGTGATACATGCCAATCGATTCACCCGCTGAGCAATGCGTTGTAGTCCCTCAGCCCCATGCCACACGGCATAAAAGCCAGCGATATTTGCCAATAGTGCCTGAGCGGTACAGATGTTGCTCGTTGCTTTTTCGCGTCGAATATGTTGTTCACGAGTCTGCAGTGCGAGACGTAGAGCTGGTCGTCCAGCAGTGTCCGTACTGACGCCAACAAGGCGACCTGGCAAACTTCGGGCGTACGCTTGCGTTGTTGCCATGAAGGCTGCGTGGGGACCACCAAAAGCCATAGGTACGCCAAAGCGTTGCGCTGATCCCACGGCTATGTCAGCACCTAATTCACCTGGTGATGCCAAGAGGACGCAGGCCAAAAGATCAGTAACGACGACCGTGATTCCTCCGAGTGCCTTGACTGCGCTGATCGTCTCAGACCAATCGTTGACAGAACCGGTTGAAGAGGGATATGAAAATAGCGCTCCAAAGACTTCACCTGGAACGAGTGCACTCTCATCGTCGATGATCAACTCGATGCCCAAAGGTTCGGCCCGAGTGGCCATCACCGCCAAAGTTTGTGGGTGTGTATCACGGTGCGCAAAAAACTTGTTGCTGGCAACCTTGCTGACACGACGCGCCATTGTCATTGCTTCAGCGGCGGCGGTCGCCTCATCCAATAACGAGGCATTAGCGATCGGCAAACCAGTGAGGTCACTGACCATCGTTTGGAAATTCAACAATGATTCCAAGCGACCCTGACTTATTTCGGGCTGATACGGAGTGTACGAGGTGTACCACGCTGGATTTTCAAGAACGTTACGCCGAATGACTGGGGGAGTGATGGTGCCTGTATAGCCCATACCAATCATGCTCCGCCGGGGTCGATTGAGATTTGCGATGCGCCTCAGTTCGCTGGTCACATCATGCTCCGCCATCGGTTCGGGGAGGTTCAAGTCGCCCCGTAAGCGAATCGTTTCAGGCACGGTTTTGTCGATCAATTCGCTCAGCGAAGAAACACCAATCGTGGACAACATCTCGGCCAAATCATCAGGCACTAAGGTGCCGATATGGCGACGCGTAAACGCATCACGTTCAAACAAATCATCAAGGGAATAACGGGTCATAGAAGCCTCCAGATAACGAATTTCCTGTGCTTCCCCCGCTGTCTCTCTGCCAAGGGCAGACCTGAGAGCTTCAATTGATGTCCTCACGACATCAACCTTTCCCCGTCGGTGAGATCCAAAAAACAGATCTACTTTCCAGCGTTGTCTCACCCGTCCGGTCCGTGAGCCTGAGAGATTCCGGGGAGGTTGCTCCTTCGGCGTTACGGTGCTGGCTGCACTGCAACTCTTCCGGTCGGGGTTAACGACAATCCGACCTTAGTTCGTCTGAGCGCCACGAGAGGCACAAATCATAGAATGTTTATGTGCCAGCGATCACCAACTCTCTCGACCGTGAACCCGGAGACCTACAACTCGCCAAACTCTTAGGCCAGTCAGTAGGTACCATCGGAGGAGCTTTTATGCTTCATCCCGACACCTTGACTCCCGGGAAACAAGCGGGCTATCCAGGCGGATTTTCTTACTATGTCGTGGGGCGCGGTGGCGTGCTCGGAGATGTTGATGCCTCGGTAGTGATCAGCGGCTTTGCTTTTTTCGCTCCAACATTGGTGCGCTCTCTTTGGGATGCGGGGATTACGGTGGAAGGAGCTCGCGCGGGTGCTGATCGCTACGCCTTGGCCTGCGCTGAGTGGGGACGCTCAAGACTGGGCGCATTTGATCGATCTGATCGACTTATCGAACTCGTGACTGCAGTGGTTGACGGAGCCGAATTAGCGGGCTTAAGTTTGTTTGCGGGCTGGCAAAGTCAGGCTCGGGTGAGCGACCCACACGGTCACTGCTATCAATTGCTGCATGTTTTGCGCGAACTTCGCGGCAGTGTGCACATCACGGCCGTCATCGCTCAAGGCATCACGCCTCTTCAAGCGTTACTCGCCAACCCAAAAAATAATGGGTCTGAAATGGCTGAGCGTTTCGGTTGGACTAATCCCTATGAAGATGTTGACCACCTGCACGACGACTTCACAGCAGCCGAAAATTTAACGAATGTTTTGATGGCTGACCATCTCAGTGTTCTGACAACAGTTGAGCAAAATGAGTTATATGGATTGGTCACCGAAGTGCACTCAATCTTATTTCCGTCAGACCCGAATCAGGAACGCGCCGCCTTCATTGCTTCATAATCGGCTATCGCCGTCATCTGTGCTCCCAAAGTCGCATCAACCCAACGACTTCCAGCACCCACCACTTTGTCATAACTGGCTTGAGGTCCAGTCAATTGACCAGTGAAGTGCGGCATGACCTGCTCGGCGAATAGTTCGTAACTGCGTAATGTCTGATGCCAATCAGCAAGGTCAGCACCTAGGAAAAGGTAACAACCAAATCCACCAGTCTTTTCTTGAAGTCGTTCAATCTGAGCGATCGCCATTTCTGGGGTTCCGATCACCATGCGCCCAGATTCATTGGCTTGATCCACGAATTCGTCAATGTCGGTCGGTGGGGGAGGACCATTGGGATCACCCACAGGAATGATGTGACTCAAGTATTCCCAAACCCATTGCAATCCATAGCGGCAATTATCTTTAGCCTTCTCAACCGTTTCGGCGATATGCATTGGCCCCATGAGACGAGCTTTCGAACGATCAACGACATGACCGTGGAGGGTCGCCTCCTCTTCCCAAACTTTCAAGTTGTAATCCAACATCTGGAAGGCTGCCGGTTCAGTGGCGGCAATGGAAATCAGACCGACACCGTATTTGCCTGCCAATTTTGAACCAGAAGGTGAAATTGATGACGCAACCGCAATATCAAAATCGCTATATGGCTTGACTTGAAGAGCGGCCTCATTGCAGGTAAACCAATCTGTTTTTTCTGTGACCGTCTCCCCGCGAAAGAGCCGCATCATGACATCGAGCGACTGCTCCATGCGGGGTCTTTGGGTCATCGGATCAATTCCCATCATCTGTGCATCCGATGTCAACTGTCCGGGACCTGCGCCAAACATCATCCGACCGCGCGTGAGATGATCCAGCATCACGATTCGGTCGGCGAGCATGAACGGGTGATGGTAGGGAAGTGAGTTCACTCCCGTACCAAGTTTGATGTGTTTGGTTCGCTCGGCCGCTGCAGCGATCATCACCTCGGGTGAAGCAATGAGTTCAGATCCAGCAGAATGGTGTTCACCAATCCATGCTTCGTGGTAACCCAGTTTGTCTAGATGTTCCAGAAGTTGTAGATCACGATGCAGAGCCAACGTCGGGTTCACACCCGTCTTGTGCATCGGCGGCATGAAGATTCCAAAACGAAGACTCATCTAGAAATACTCTCACATGGCGATCTATTCAATCGTGCCGTACGAACCACGCTCACCTTGTGATTCGTTCTTCACGACCTCATCAACTGCCCAACGCAGGTCAACGAGGAACTCTTCAATCACGGCTCCATGAACGGCATTAACCGTGCAGTGCAGAGATGCAGGAGGGGACTGTTTGTCGACATACCAACCCCGTTGTGCGAGAAGATCGGCAACCGCGTAAACATCAAACATCGGACGCGACTCATCATGTGCGTCTCGTGCCCCGAAAGACAACAACGTGCTGTCTGGGCGGGCCCGCAATTGCAGTTCAGGAAATTGTTCGATGGCATCGGCTAACTGTTGGCAAGCTTCATAGGCGGCCTTGGTGAGCCGCAAGTATCCATCGTCGCCGAGATAATTCATCACTGCCCAAGCAGCAGCCATGGGACCACCACTCTTAGTCCCCAGCACACCAGAAGATCCGTAGAAGCCGCCCAGCCAGTTATCAGTCACGAAGGTTTGGTACGCGCGGAGTTTTTTACTACGGTGCATAATCACTGAGGCACCCTTTGCGGTGTAACCGTATTTGTGAAGATCCACAGAAATACTCGTCACGCCATCCACGCGAAAATCCCAAGGTGTGATCGGCAGACCGAGACGTTCCAAGAAGGGGAGGGTCACTCCACCCATACATGCATCAACATGAACATTGATATCCATGCTCAGCCCAAGACAAGCGATTTCTTTGATTGGGTCAATGACGCCTTGCGGATACTGCGGTGCCGAACCGACCAACAGAACCGTATTGCCGTCAATGGCGGCGCTCATCGCTGTGACATCGGCGCGCCACTCGGCGTCAACCGCAATTCGCCGACTTTCCAAGCCAAAGTAGTAACAGGCCTTCTCGAAAGCAGCATGCGCCGATGTCGGTAACACAACATTTGGAGCGGTGATTCCCTTTTCCCGGCGACCACGCTCACGAGCCCCTTTGACTGCCATGAGAATACTTTCCGTGCCACCACTGGTCATGAATCCTGCAGCTTGGTCTCCACCATGCACCCAAGCACTCACCATCTGCACGACTTCACTTTGGAACTTCTTCAGACTCGGGAAAGCATCTGCATTCAATCCATTAGTCGAGGCATACATTGCTAGGGCTTGATCCGCTACTTCTTGCACATCAGCACCCGCGTAATAGGCAAGTGAAAACGCTCGACCCTGTTTCCAGTTCAAGTCCTTAACACCTATCTCGGCAACCTGGCGCAAAACTTCTTGAGCGACATCATCCACGATCTAGAACTCTAGGCAGGAAAATCAGTGGTGCCTTGACTACGGTTGAGCAATGATTGATTATTCATCCCCGTCTTTAGTCTCTGTGGAAGAAATGAACGCTTTCATCGGCGGCGCATTTGGGGGCAATCAAAACGCCTGCGAAGTGATGGGTTTCGCCATGGCGGTCGCGGTGATGTATCCAAGCGCCGCTTCCTTGCGACCTGGAAAAATTATTAGTGGACCAACAGTCTTCAGCATCTGTGACGCTGCCCTTTTTTATGCGGCGCTCTCTGCAACGGGAATGGAGCCGATGACACTCACCAGCGAAATGTCGATTCGCTTTCTCCGTCCGGCAAGGGGAGAGGTGATCCGTGCTCGGGCCACCCTGAACAGCATCGGATCACGTTCCATTGTCGGTTCTGTTGTGGCCTACACCGACGACGAGTCCAAGCCCGTCGCGGTCGCTCAGGGAACATATGCGCGTCCCAAACGGAACCCCGCCCAATAGCATCACAAACATGTCTTACGAACTAGCAAAGCCATCCATTAGCGTCCCAGCCGGTGAACCACCGACTTCTTTGATCATCGATGACATCACTGTTGGCAGTGGCAAAGAGGCAACCTCGGGTTGTCGTCCAGTCATGCATTATGTCGGCGTCGCTTGGAGCACTGGCAAAGAATTCGACGCCTCATGGGATCGACATGAAACCTTCTCATTTCGCCTCGGAGCCGGCGAAGTCATCGGTGGCTGGGATCAAGGCGTAGCCAGAATGAAAGTTGGCGGTCGCCGCCAGTTGACGATTCCGCCAGAACTTGGTTACGGCAGCAGAGGTGCTGGCGGAGTGATCAAAGGTAACGAAACTTTGATCTTCATCGTTGACCTCATTGACGTCAACTGACACGTCAGCAGGGGATATCCAATCTGAGTGCTTGTGCCTTTTCCCGGTTTTATGTGTCATAACGAATATTATGGGCGAATACTTCAGGCTGATTACTCGTCGTGCGACGTCAATGTTCGGTCCCGCAACGGCCTAGCCGCCTCCATTATCCACTCCAAAGCCTCGGTCATGCTGCGAACCGTCGGCTTTCCTGCTTTCATCTCACGCTCTGTGTCGTCGACCGCACACGCCAAAACATAGAGATCGTCATAGAGCGAATCAATGACCGCCCGAGCAATGACCAATTCATCTTCACTGATTTTCAATTCGCGAGCTCGTTGGCGAGCCACCCAATCCCATTGCCGACATGGTTGAGAGCAAAAGACCCTCTTCCGTCCCGCTCCAGATTGCTCAGGCAGAACCCGGCGACACCAACGACATCGCGGACCGTCGACTGCCCGCCCCCGTACCCCTGTTGATAATTTCGTCATGACGAAATTATTCCACAAAATGGATTCATGTGAGGTGAACTGCGCACATCTTGAATTATTTCGGCAGACTCACACGATGAGTTCGTCAGCACTTCCCCCTGCCCCGGAACACCGCTTCGCCAGTGACAACAACGCCACAGTGCATCCAGTTGTGATGGAGGCTCTCAACCAGGCGAACTCAGCCCACGCCACTGCGTACGGCGACGACCCCTGGACCGCACAGGCTCGCTCCGCTTTTAGTGAACTTTTTGGACAACAGGTTGACTCCTTTATGGTGTGGAATGGCACGGGGGCCAATGTCTTGGCGCTGGCCACGATGCTCTCCCCCGCTGGGGCAGTGATCTGCAGCGATGCAGCACACATCAATGTCGATGAGACTGGTGCGCCCGAACGTATTCTTGGGGCAAAACTGATCGACCTTCCATCAGTTGGCGGAAAAATTACTCCCGATCAAGTGCGTTCGCAAGCACATGCATTAGGAGTCGTCCATCACGTTCAACCCAGTGTTTTATCCATCACACAAAGCACCGAATGGGGAACCCTGTACTCCCCCACCGAGATCGCGAACCTTTGTGACGCGGCCCACTCAATGGACATGACCGTCCATCTCGATGGAGCAAGAATCGCCAATGCCACAGCGGCACTGGGAGGCAACCAAGAAGCATTACGTTCCTTCACTGTTGACGCCGGGGTTGATGTCATTTCCTTCGGCGGTGCCAAAAATGGAATCATGTACGGCGAGGCGGTCATTTATCTCAATCGTGATTTGGCCCGTTCAGCACCCTTTGTACAGAAGCAAGTCACCCAACTTCCCTCGAAGGTGCGCTTCATCTCGGCGCAATTTTCCGCCCTCTTAGCCGATGATCTGTGGCTCAAAAATGCAACTCACGCCAATGCCATGGCGACTCAACTCTTCGAACAGACACGCCACCTTCCTGGAGTGCTTGTCGATCGGCCACCCGTGGTGAATAGCATTTTCCCCGTCCTGCCTCCCGAGCAGATTGAATTATTACGTGAATGGTCCTTTTTCTATGATTGGGACCCTCACGCCCACCAGGTCCGATGGATGACCGCCTGGGACACTCGCCCTGCAGATCTCGATCATTTTGTGGCAGGAATCCGCCACTTCATTCACTGAGATTTTTATTGACTCAATGATTACTTAAGTCTAAAATGCTCATGTTGTAGCGGAAGTTTCACCGCAGTCGGGGAAATTTTCTAGGGTCAAAAAGATGAATCTCGGGGGAAATTGTGGCTTATACCGAATTTTTAAATCATCGTCAGCAGACCCAAGATGACTGGATGGATGTCGGCGCATGTCGTGGCATGACCCACCTATTCTTCCCGACAACCGCCGAACGCCCTCAAGCGCGAGAACGGCGTGAAGCAATGGCTCGCATGGTCTGCGCCAGTTGCAATGTCCAAGAGATGTGTCGCACATTCGCACGCGACAATCATGAGTACGGGCTATGGGGCGGCGAGAGTGAAGATGAGCGACATCAAGCGGGTTATCGATTAATTGCCCCGATCGGCATTCGCGCGAGCGTCGGCTGAAATCCAGATCTCGCTGCCATAACGGACGATCACTGGAATCACTGTAAGCACGTGCTATTGGCACCGGCAGATGGTTCACTGGAACCATGAGCAACGGTTCGCATTCCTATGATGTCGTCGTCGTGGGAAGTTCCAACCTTGACCTAGTCGCCACAGTTGAGCGTCTCCCAGCGCCAGGTGAAACCATTCTCGGTACGCGTTTTGCAGAATTTCCAGGTGGCAAAGGCCTCAATCAGGCCGTGGCAAGCCGCCGCTCAGGCGCCGACACTGCTTTCATTACTTGCCTTGGAAAAGACAACGCAGGTGACACCCTGCATCGCTTGATGATTCAAGAAGGAATCGCCGCCTATGTCACTGATGACTCTGACCCGACGGGACGGGCATTAATCAACGTTGACGCTCATGGAGAAAATTCAATCGCTGTCGTGCCTGGCGCAAATGCAAATCTTTCGCTTAGCGTGATTGAGGCTCATCGCGATATCTTGCTGCACTCGCGGGTTCTTTTGTGCCAATTGGAGATCCCACTCGCATCTGTTGAATCGGCATTAGCAATCTCCAAAATTGGTGGAGCGCAGACAATTCTCAACCCGGCTCCAGCCAGCGAACTGAATCGCTCAATTTTGCAATTATGCGATGTCATCATGCCCAATCAACATGAGGTGGTGCGTCTCGGTGGCGCATCTGCGCTGATAGATGCTGGAGTTTCGATCGTCGTCGTCACCTTGGGAGCCCGCGGTATAAAAATCATCACGGCTGACGGCGAACAACAAATTCCGCCATTTGCAGTTCGGGCTATTGATACCACTGGGGCTGGTGATGCGGCATGTGGCGCTTTGGCATGTGCTCTCGCTTGCGGATTAGATATCACTGTTGCTGCTCGGCGGGCTTCGGCAGCAGGAGCACTGGCGGCCACTAAACATGGCGCCGTGACTTCACTGCCGACACTCTCCGAGATTGATCACTTAGTCAATTAAGAGCTCATCGATTTCACTCGTGAGAGAAAACCACCGCTGACCATTGCTCAAGGTCAATGCGATCAACTTCTCGTAACGGACGTAGTGCCTCGGCCACATGTGCATAGTTTTGCGTCAAGACTCCGCTGATAATGAGGAATCCAGTGGGGCTGACAAGCCGTCGCAATTGTTCACTCAGTTCAATCAGCGCTGGAGCCAACATGTTGGCCACAACGATCCTTGCTGGCGATTCAATCTGCCCAAGCCCCTCAGTGCTCACACTCCATCGATCAGCAACTTGATTGCTCCTGGCATTGGCACGCGACACTTGAATCGACGCAGCACTGATATCAATTCCCGTGGCTCGACGCGCTCCGAGAAGCAAAGCGGTGATTCCAAGAACACCACTACCACAGCCGACATCAATGACATCGTCGTCCAACAATAAGTATTTTTCGATCGCTAACAAACTTGCCATTGTGGTCGGATGATCGCCCATACCGAATGTACTGCCCGGTTCAATCGTGACAACAAGAGCCTCTTGCGAATGATCCATCGCTCTCAGCACCTCATCAATGTGTGCCGCAGATGACCACTGAGGAGCAATCACGAGACGTTTTCCAACAAGCACAGGTTTGGCAAATGCCCTCCAGCTATCCCCCACATTGTCATCAACTTCACTGAAGGTCCATGTTGCTGGCCAAGACAAAGAATCCAAGACTTGGGTCACGACTTCCCGATCGTCGCCGAGCGCAGTTTGCAAGCGCACATCGTGATCCGTATCCCAGTGCTCCTCAATCGCCACAACACCAAGCGACCACAACACATCACTCACTAACTCAACCTGCTCCGCAGTCGTCGAGATAACGATCGACAAAGTCATGCTTTTAATCAAGTCTCCGTAGTTGTTCTTTATAGATCGCTGCCCGCGCAACATAGGAGGCAGCACCCATAGCGATCTCTGCTGGTCGAGCTTTATCTAACTTGATAACAGCAGGGACCCCCACAGCAAGGGCCCCACTCGGCACTTCAAGTCCATTCAAAAGTACCGCATTGGCGGCTACCACTGCCCCAGAACGCACGATGACACGGTGCATCACAATAGATCCATTACCGACCAGCGAACCATCTTCGATTGTGCATCCCTCAAGATGAACGATATGACCGATCACGCAATCGTTGCCGACAATTGTCGGAAAAACATGGGTGGTATGCAACACCGAACCGTCCTGAATTGACGTCCGCTCACCGATAATGATATCCCCGTCATCTCCTCGCAGAACTGCCCCCGGCCATATTGAACTATGAGTCCCAATGGAGACTGATCCTATGATCACAGCATCCGGGTGCACATAAGCATCGGGATGAATCGTTGGGGTGCGTTCACCCAAAGCGTAAATCGGCACGAGTGAAAATTAGCACTTTCACCTACCCTATGGCACCGTTCATCCTTCCCGATAGGCTTGGTCTCCATGTCCCGAAGGATTGAAATTGAGTTAACAAGTGTGCGCTCCGATGGTACTTGGACGTGGCGCGCTGCAGGCGCACGTGAGCCCAAAGGCATTTTGCAACCAAGCATCCTTCCACAGGAATCAAAAACAGGAGATGTACTAAAGGTGGAGGCCGACTTCAATATTGATGGCATCACCATCTTGGGTGTCGTACAGGGCCGAATCAAGGTTGACAAAGTAGAGACGATTACCCTCACAGGAAATGACAAGCCATTTGAAGCGGTTACTCAGCAGCTCGCGCGAAAAGAAAAAAGCAATCGCAGCGATCGACGCGATCGTCCTGCACGAGGCGAGCGTCCTAGTCGTAATGGTGCACGTGATGGTGCGCGTGCAGGCACTGGCCCAGATCGCCGACCGCGTCGCGATGGTGCGCCGATAACAGCGGGCGATCAGACACGGCCACCACGTCGCCCACATTTTGAAGCGCCACCTGAATTACCTCAGCGTCCTCGCGCCAAGCGGCTCAAGCCGCTCAACGTCAATCGTAAGGCTGTCCTAAGCGAACTACCCGAAGAGCAGCGTTCCATTGCCGAGTTAGCTCTGCAAGGATTGCAAACAGTGCGTCAACGCATCAAGGATGCCAATCTCGCTCTCGCTGAACAGGGCAAACCAATAATGCCCGAACAAGCTGTTGTGCAGATGGCAGAGAACCTTCTCCCCCGCCTTCGAGTAGCAGAATGGCTCGACCGAGCACAATCCGCCAAACGCGATTTGGCTGAACTTGATCTCGGAGATCTTCGGAGCGTTGTCTCTGCCGCATCTGATCCGTTGATTGAACGCTCAGAAAACTGTCGCCAACTCATCGCCGAACTGCGCAGTGGTTTAACTGCTCGCGCCGAGCAGGATTACCAAAACTGGTTGCAAGATATTGAGGCTTCACTCGGTGTGGGACGTATCGTTCGCGCCCTCAAACTCTCTGGTCAGCCACCTAAAGCAGGAGCCATATTTCCCGACGAATTGGGTCGTCGTTTGGCTGTGGCAACTTCATTAAGTTTGGTTGCAGATGCACCGAACGAACGTTGGATTGCTGTTTTGGAAGCAGTCGCCTTCGCTCCGATTCGTTCTCTCATCATTGTTACTTCGAAGCCTGAAGTACTTTCGATTGAGTTAACCAAAACAGTGCAACGATTAAGTGCCCTCATTCCACAAATCGCTCTCGCTTTGGGCGTCGAGGTAACGGCTTCAGGCCATACACCGAAACCTTTGCGAGCCGTGCGCCCGCCCACCAAAAAAATGCCTCCTAAGCCACCCACAACCCCTCCCGCTGCTACCCCAAAGCCTGTCCTTGGAGCAGTAGTAGTGGCGCCTGAGACGCCAGCCAAGCCAACAGGTGAGGCCAAAGTGGCTCTCGAGAATGAGCCGGCCCCAGTGGTCGCCGAAGCAGTTGACGACGCAGTCATCGAACCCACAGTTGACTGACAGTTAGTCGGCACACCTCTGGTGCTACTACGGTCGTGGGGATGAGCGACATCGTCACCTACAGCACCGACGGCCGCGTCGGAATCATCACCCTTAACCGTCCAGATGCGCGCAACGCCATCAACGCCGATGTTGCTCAAGCAATGGAAGCAGTGATCGATCAGTTTGAGGCTGACGATGAGATCTGGGTGGGTATTTTGACTGCCAATACAGAAGGCCACGAGCGCCCAGTCTTTTGCGCCGGCGCAGACCTCAAGGCAATCAACTCCGGCCAGGCTGCTCACATCAGCACACGTCGCGGCGGATTCGCTGGTTTCGTCTACCGTGAACGCCGAAAACCGATCATCGTGGCCGTTGATGGGCTTGCCACGGCGGGTGGATGTGAAATCGTTCTTGCGGCCGATCTGGTGATCGCGACGACTCGTTCATCATTCGGCTTGGCCGAAGTAAAACGTAATCTCATCGCTGGAGCAGGTGGACTGTTCCGACTTCCGCGAGCCATTGGTCAAGCCGCTGCTATGGAAATGATTTTGACAGGCGAACCCCTCCCCGCTGAGCGCGCCTTCCAATTAGGTCTCATCTCTCGCCTCGTTGCCCCAGGTGAAGCCATGAACGAAGCTCGCAAGTTGGCGTTGCAAATCACTGCCTGTGCGCCGTTGGCGGTATATGCCAGTCGCAAAGTCGTATTGGCCGCGGCGTATCAAACAGATGAAGAACTGATTGACTTGACGAACAAAGAATTTGCCAAAGTGATGGCTTCATCTGACACTAAAGAAGGCCTCACGGCATTCATCGAAAAACGAATGCCGAACTGGACAGGTCAGTAAATCGTCGTCCCTAGAGACCGTGAAACAATAATATTACGCGCAGTAATTCCAGCTCGTTCGTAGAGGTTCTTTGTTTCACGATCACCGGGCAGAGCATTTGCTTCGATGACGAGGCAATTGTTTGACATTGCACGTTCAATCGCCGCCGCTAAAAGTGCATCTCCAAAACCAAGTTGGCGCGCCTGCTCAACAACAAAAACCCGATCCACGGTATAGACCTTTCCGCGCTCCGGAATGAGGTCAATCGTGCCACGTAAAAAACCAACCACTGCCCCATCAATTTCGCCAACAAAACTGCTCTTCACAACATCTTGCGGAGGAAGTGTGATTAATGGGACGTGTTCCGCGAGCCAAGCGATGCCACCACGCTGATTCAACAAAACCGATCGATGCTGCACATCCAAATCCAGCACAACAGAGATATCAACGATATGCGCTGGACGCACGTTTGGGTCAATACTCATGAAGCCCCAACAGAGCCATCAGAGAATATTCCGCGTTTCATTACGAAGGAAACAAAGGGCAAGCGTCATCGCCGATGGGACACATCGGAGCACCTTTGCGGACCAAAAGGAAACACTGAGTGCACATGCGCTCATCGGGTCGTTTTGGCTGAATGCCAGACTCGGGGTCATTAGAGGCTTGAATATCTTCCTCTTCCTCCTCGACTTCTTCCTCGTCATCTTCACTGCGACCCTTGACCGCCGCATCAAGAATCTTGGCTAGGTCCGACTCAATATCGTCTTCGCCGAGCAAATCGTCGTCGTCATCATCTTCCTCTTCCTCGGCTGCAACAGCTTTTTTTGCTTTTTTTGCCTTCTTCTTCGAGAGTGCCGTGACTGGCTCTTCATCCTCCTCGGCGGGTAGCGGAACCTCATCCTCTAAGGACCCGTCAATCTCGTCGTCTAAATCACCGCCAAGCAGATCATCGGGATCCCCGTCAACATCATCGCCCTCTTCGAGGAAACCCTCCGCAAGATCATCTGGATCCACAACATTGTCTTCTTCTGCTGCCATCTTGTCTCGAACTCCTAAAGTTGATTCGCCAAAAAAACGCCTAACGAGCGCGGATATTAGGCATAGAACGGCTGATAACCGTGTGATAGTGAAGTGACTCCCGTCACAACAAAGCCCAATCTCTGCTTACTGCCCTCCACGTTTTGCTTCTGCACGTCTTTCAGCCGCCAAACGCTCAAGTTCAGGTTCCTCAGTGGTGAGGTGAGTCATCGCCTCAGCAACCGCTTTATGCCCCGCCTGCTCGCCGATCAGTCGATGCATTTCAATCGCCACTCGGCGATAGGCCGGATGCCCTTGTGGGGAGGAACGCAATTCCAGCATATGCATCGCTTCCCGAGCGTTGAACTGCATCACATAGCGCACTCGGTAAGCCATGGATACGGCGTATGTGGCCTGCTGAGGGAACTCTGGTTTGAGATCGTCATATAAGGCCGCCGAGCGGTTCATGACCTCGTCGAAAATGGGAGTCATGCCCGCTTCGTCGATCAGATCCGGTCGTGTGTAGCCATGATTGGCCGAAAGCGGTTGCCATTCAATAGTCAGCAAACGATGCCGCTGCATATCGCGAAACGCACCGTAATCCGACAACACATCGAAGCGATAGTCAATGCGTTCAAAGGCTCGTCCTGGACGATGACGGCGATTCTCACGCTCTCCAATGTACGACTTCAGGATAGCCACTTTCTCATCATGCCCAAGACGCTGCACGCGTTGCATGATCTGCGTCTCGGGCAAACTTGTGTGGGAATAACAGATGGCAGCTATTAATTTATCTTCGCCATCAGGATCGAAATCCGTCAACACAACTGCGGCGCTGTGATCTACTGGAGTCTCATCAAACAGTCCTCGGACGACCTCTTGAGTATTTTCTCGATTGTCGCTGAGATAGTCACTCCAACGACCACCACGATCCGCCAAGTCAACTCGTCGCAAGAAACTCGGGATCACTTTGCGTAATTCCTCCAACATCAAATCGGCGTAGTGTCGCGCCTCTGGCAAAGGATGCGCCCGCATCCGAATCAACATTGATTCGTAGGATTGCCCACTGCCATATATGCCCACGTTAGATAAAGAAGCAGCCGGCAAGACCCCGCGTACCGCATCAAGGGCCTTAGCGCGCGTGGCCATCCGAAAGACGAAATCACTGTCCGCGGGATCCCGCTTGACCGTCGCGCGAATGTGCTCGGTGACCTTCTCCATCAGAACAGAATATGAGTCAAACATGCGATCTAAATCGCCGACGTAGCGCGTTCCAAAGCGGGAGGTCAAAACTTCGGGATCACGATAGAAACGGTAGCGACCAGCCAAACGCGCGTCGTAAGAGATGTAACGCGTACTCTGCTCCAAATAACTCGCAAGCCGACCCCATTCGAGAATCTTGGTCAGAATATTGCTGGCTTGTTCACAAGCGAGATGAACCCCGCCTAATTGAGCGACAGAATCATCGCCATACTCAAAGAATACTTTTTCGTAGAGTTCTTCGGCTCTTTCCAAGCCAATCGTGGCGTCCACACTTTGATCACCTGCAATGTCCAAGTCCCCCACAAACTCGTCAAGAAATAAACGTCGCAAGCTTTTGTGCGTACGGCTATATCGAGCAAACAAAGCACCTTTAACCACCTCAGGCAAGTTCACTAGGGCAAAAACTGGACCGTCCAAATTAGTGAAATAACGTCGGAGAATTTCCGACTCCTCGGCGGTGAACTCCTCTGGGGCATAAACCGTCACGCTGTGACACGCTAGTTGCTCCGACTATCCAGAACGCGGACGCAACTCTTGCTCAGGCTAAAACATCAATGTCACTTGTCACCTGAGCAAACTCACTATTCAACTGGGCACACAGGTCGGGGTTAGTCCACAGATCAATCACCGTCATAGCCATCGCCTGCGCTCCCGTCACAACGGCAGAGTCCCCCAGCGCACCACCGGCGAAGTGCGCGAACTCTTCGGTATGAATGGCCACACCATCGGGGGCCATCTTGATCATGGGATGGATGGAAGGCAACAGGTATGAGACATTTCCCATGTCGGTGGATCCCACGACCGAGTGCCCGCTGAGGCGTGGATCCAAGACCTGGCGACCGAGTGCCGTCATATTCTCCACATAGGCACCGACAAGGGCAATGTTGTCTCGGACGTCGGCGTAGGTGTGATCGTCCCACCGACTGTCCATCGTGCAACCACATGCCGAGGTTGCACCCTCAAGACAGGCCATCACACGTTTTTTGAGAGGCTGCAAACTTGAAATGGTGTCCGATCGGACGTACCAGGTGGCGGCTGCCTGCCGAGGCACAATATTTGGTTTCTCGCCAGCCTCCGTCAAGATTCCGTGAATTCGTTCCGAGGGACGAATGTGTTGACGCAAAGTGGCCACATTGACGTACCCCAACACCGCTGCATCAAGAGCGTTGCGCCCTTCCCACGGTGCCGCGGCAGCGTGAGCCGCCTTACCTTGATAGGTCACGTCCACAGTATGCACAGCAATCGAGTCCATCCGCATGAGATCAGCGTCTGCTGGATGGACCATCATTGCTGCCACTCCAGTATTGAATGCACCTTGTCGGGCCATGGCGATTTTTCCGCCTCCGCCCTCCTCGGCAGGGGTACCCAAGATTCGCACCCTTCCACCCACTTGTTGAGCCAATGCCGAAGCCGCCAAACCGGCTCCCAAACCAGCCGCCGCAATCACGTTGTGCCCACAGCCATGACCAATGCCCGGGAGAGCGTCATATTCCAATAAGACCAAAACCTCAGGACCAGATAGCCCAGCTACCGCCTCAAAAGCAGTCGCCACGCCATAGGCATGTCGCGTGACTTGCAGTCCAAACTCTTCTAAAACCGAACACAGCAAGTCATGTGCGTAGTGCTCTTCAAAGTTCAATTCGGGATGCGCGTGAATCTTGTGGCTTACTTCAACGAGTTTGGGTGCGAGTCGGTCTATTTCAGTAATCGCCGCCACCTTTTCAGCATTCATCATGACAACTGTTCTCCCTCATATCCATAATGTAGCGAAATCTTTCATCACCTGAATCTCTACAAACTGAACCAAGCCAATCTTGTCCCCATCAATCCACATCGTCAGTGCAGAACCGGACCATGTGAATTCACTGACACTCTTCACAGAGATAGCCGGATGAGGCAGGTGAGTTCCTGTCTTTATTCGCGATCGTGCGATCATCCTTTGGCGCACAGACATGCGGGCATCGACTTCTAAAATTTCAACTTTTCCATCATTGGGATGTCCACGTGGAGCCACATCCCACTTCCCAAGATATTGGGCATTCATCACCGCCACGGCGTTTCTCCAAAACCAACCGCCTCGCGCGTTCCTCGCGCGCATAACGCAGTGCGAACTTGCCACCCTTGTTTTCAACTCTGAATCTCGTGAACGTTTGTAACTAATCTGCATGACATCAATGGGGAGTTCCAAAGTGGCTGTCAGCGATCCTGATGTTGACCCGCCAAGTGTGGCAAACATGTCTCCCCCGCACAGTCGTATCGCCGTCAGTCCATCACCAAGATGCTCGCCGATTTCATGATCCGACTGTGCTGAAGGTAGATCCTCAGGCGGAGTCCCTCGACGACCCCAATCGCCTCCGCGACGAATAGTCATGGAGTCACCCCAGGAACCGAACTTGACGCTGCAACAACGCCACGCATCAAAAGCTGTGCTGCCGCCTCGGCTGAACCCCGAGTTTGTGCCGAAGGAGCCATGGTCGCTATCTGCCGTAAGAGATCAATCAACTGCTTCATCGTTCGAACAAAATCTCCACCCGACAATTCCTCGGCCTCAACCACCTCTGCAAAGCCTTCACCTGCCGCCCATGCATGGGCAATAGCGATGTATGTCGGGTCGGGTGCGCGGTGTTGATTCAATGAAGCCGATTGTTCAGTCTGTTGTAATTCGCGACTCACAGACTCAATTCGTCGCCACTTTTTGCGCACCTCAGCGGAAGGAAACCACGGCGCAGGAGGTGGCTCACTTGAACGATGTTCATAAACAAACACCGACGCTAAACCAGCCATCGCTGCAGGATCTAGATCATCTAAGAGACCCCGATCAAGACATTCAGCCACCAGCAAGTCACTCTCATGAAATGTGCGCGCCAGCACTTCTCCCTTTTCTGTCAGCGACCAGTCAGATATGTAGTCCCAGTCTTGAAGAATTTTGAGAACACGATCAAACTTGCGAGCCACGGAGTTTCCTCTTGCCTTGACCTGATCACGCAACTCGTCAACTTCACGTGCAAGGCGATCAGCTTGCACAGCAGCCTTCAAGCGAGCCTTCACATCAGGGTCATCCTCAACTGGATGAACAGCCTGATGCCCGTGAGTTGGCGTGGTCCACTGTGTCTCTTCGGCCCGCATTGAGATCAGACGATCGATCACTGTTTTTTGAAATGTAGGATTTGTTGGAGCGTACGGCTCGGGCAATTGCACGTGCCCCAAGGCCACCACGGGTTGGCCAAAATCACGAGCCGAAAGGTTTACGGTCGCACGCCGCGTGGTCAATACATTCAGTTTCACGCCGCCTGATCGATGGGCAGTCGCCAATACGACACATCGCCCATTCACCTTTGCCTTATCCACATAAATCACTGCTCCCGGACGCAGGCGATTAAGTGAGAACTCAACTGCACTCTCACTGCGCATTCCCAATGTGCCATCGATACGCGCTCGGAAGTCGTGAATGTCTCCGTATGGACTTTCGGCTGCTAATCGCATTTCAGCCAACTGCTCGAGCCGACGATCAAGGCGCGCTTCAATCTTGACAACATCGCGATCTATTTGATATTGCGCGAAAGACAGATTGAGTAAATGACGTGCTTCTTCGCTGGAGTACGAACGCACCAAGTTCACGGCCATGTTGTAAGTCGGGCGAAACGATGAGGTCAAGCGGAAAGAACGACTACTTGCCAAAATGGCTACCTGCTCAAATGTGACAAACGGATTCCACAGGACAACCGCCTGTCCCTTTTCATCGAGACCCCGCCGACCCGCCCGCCCTGTTAGTTGAGTGAATTCACCTGCCGTCAAAAATTCGTGATGTTCTCCCGTAAATTTCGAAAGTTTCTCAATCACCACCGAGCGCGCTGGCATGTTGATACCGACTGCCAAGGTTTCAGTAGCAAAGACAATCTTCACTAATCCCTCAACAAAACATGCTTCGACGGTCTCTTTAAAGGGTGGAACTAATCCTGCGTGGTGAGCGGCGATCCCTGACTCAAGTTGAGCCACAAATTGCGGATACCCGAGAACATCCAAATCATCATCTTCCAAATCACCAAGACGACTTTGGATAATTTGTGAAATTCGTCTGCGCTCATCGGGAGAGGTCAGTCGGAGACCTTGTTTGAAACAAGATTCGGCCGCCTCGTTGCATCCGCTACGACTGAAAATAAAGAATATTGCAGGAAGCAGACCCTCCTCATTGAGTCGTTCGACAACATCAAGGCGTGAGGGCGTGTACAAACTCTTCCGACCCCGACCCTTGCCAGCGCCCCGTCCACCTAATTTGCGGGACTGTTCCTCAAGTCGCGCACCCTCAGGGTTTGGGCGACCATCGATCAGGGTTGGAAAGAGATGTTCACGTTCAAAGGTTCGATCACCGACCATAAAAAGATTTTCTAATGCGACGGGCCGCTTTTCTTCCACGACAAATCGCGTCATCCCGCGTACCGTACTGATCCAGTCAGCTACTTCATGGGCGTTACTCACAGTTGCCGAGAGACACACCAACTTCACGGCACGAGGCAAGTGGATGATGACTTCCTCCCATACCGGACCCCGGAACGAATCTTGAATGAAGTGCACTTCATCTAAAACGACCACTCCCAAATCATCAAGAGCTCTCGAACGTGCATAAATCATGTTGCGCAGAACTTCAGTTGTCATGACTACGATCGGGGCATCGCCATTAACGGCGTTATCTCCCGTCAGAAGACCAACTTTGTCTCGTCCATAAAGCCCGACAAGATCATTGAACTTTTGGTTCGAGAGAGCTTTAATTGGCGCTGTATAAAAAGCCCGCTTCCCGCCCGCAAGAGCACAAGAAATCCCGTATTCAGCGACGACGGTCTTGCCACTTCCCGTCGGAGCTGCGACCAAAACAGACTCGCCAACATCGAGGACATCCATGGCCTCAATCTGAAAGCGATCGAGAGGAAATTTGTACTGGGCGATCAGCGCCGGCCGGTCAATCCGCACCTTACTAGTCTGCCCTGTCGACGGGCCGAACTAGTGACTCAAACAACTTCCTTGCGATTTCGAGTTGCCAAGAATCCTATTAAAATTGCTATGAAATAGAACAACATCAGAGGAACCGACAGCAATAACAGCGTGATTGGGTCTCCAGACGGCGTGATCACTGCGGCGATGACCACAATGACTAAAATTGCCACTCGCCACCCCATGACCAACTGCCGTGGCTTCACGACACCTGCCAATTGCAGAAAAACCAGCAGGACAGGAAACTCAAAACCGACCCCAAAGGCAGCCACCATCAGACCTACAAAACTCACATATTTGGAAATCTGAAAAGCCTGTCGGACATCGCTTCCGGACCACGAGATCAACCACTCAAGTCCTTTATCCAAGGTGTAGTACGCAAAGAAGCCGCCCAAGACAAAAAGAATCACCGACGACAACACGAACGGGATCGCATACTTTTTTTCTTTGGAATGTAATGCGGGAACGATGAAGCGCCAGATCTGCCACAAAACAACGGGTAGAGCCAAAATCAAACCGCCATATAACGAAATTTTCAGCCGCGTGTTAAACCCTTCAAGTGGCCCAAGAGTAGAAAAATCACAGTCCTGGACGAGGTCAGGGCGACGAGCACAGACATTGGCATACGGTTGGCGCAAAAACCGCAAGACGGGATCGTAGAAGGCCAGGATCACCATCATCCCTAACGAAACGGCCAAAACAGAACGAATAATACGCGAGCGCAATTCACCCAAATGTTGTGTCAAAGTCATTGCTTCGCCACCAGAGGGTTGAGTCTGCGCAGAACGAAACTTAAACGGTAGTTTCATGATTCAGTGTCTTTTTGGGAGGGGTCGGCTTCACTCACATCAGCTACTACGGGAGGAGTTGGATCCTCTTGCAGAGGCTTCATCACCGCATCTTTCGTGAGTTGAGCAGTTTCGCGTAGTTCACGTAGAGGCTCGTCGAAGGCAGTTTTGAATTCGCTTTGAAAACCTGTACTCATCTTGCGGATTTCTCCGTAGACGCGAGCGAAACGACGAATCGCCTCGGGCAACTTCTCTGGTCCGAGCACAATCAACGCCAGGAGCAAAATGACCACGATTTCGCTTCCCGACAGGTTGAACACAGTTGGAGTCTAGATAAAGATCGTCCCCGTCAGGCACTCAGCGTGCCAACATAGAGAGGTGCAGCAACGTCTACCTTCTTTGCTTGATCCCCCCATCGGCTTTGCCCATCGGGGCGCTCGGGCGCATGCCGTGGAGAACACCTTGGAAGCTTTTGCCCTGGCGATACGTCTTGGGGCCACTGGACTTGAAAGCGACGTTTGGTTGACCGCTGATAATGTCGCAGTCCTCGATCATGACGGCGTTGTCCGGCGATGGGGGCGCAAGCAGCCCATCAGCCAGTTGAAATCTCACTCCCTCCCATCTCATATTCCTTCCCTCGCCTCGATGCTGAGCAACTGTGTCGGCGATTTCCACCTTTCATTAGATGTCAAAGATCCAATGGCATTGACCGCCACTGTGGCGACGGTGCGCGAGGTGTGTCCTCACCTTGAGGAAAATCTTTGGCTGTGCCATCCAAGATGGGAGCAAGTTGCCCAGTGGCGTGATTTGACCCACGCAAAATTGGTTGACTCCACTCGCCTGTCACGCATCAAAGAAGGCCCCGAGCGCCGAGCCGCTACGCTCCACGACAGCGGAATCGACGCTATCAACATGCACCACACCGACTGGAACGGCGGTCTCGTCACGCTCTTTCACCGCTTTAAGAAATACACCTTGGGTTGGGACATGCAACAAGAACATGTCATGAGTGATGGACTCCGTATGGGTCTCGACGGGATCTTTAGTGATCACACAGACCGCATGATGGATGCCTTTAGCCGCCACGTCTGACTCAGCAGTACGAGACTTCTACAACCACGCCCAAGCACCAAGTGGCCATAACACGACAAAAGCCCGACCCCGCACTTTGCTTTCTTCAATCGCGCCAAAGTCTCGCGAGTCAAAGCTTTGTTGCCGATTATCTCCCATCACGAACACATGATCCTCAGGTATCAGCACTGGTGCGAGATCGGTGTGTGACCCACAACGCTCGCTCGCTTCAGGGTTTGAAAGCTGATCCTGATCAAGGTACGGCTCTTGCAACTCTCCACCGTCAATAAATACGACACAGGATTTAATTGTTATCGTCTCACCTGGCAGAGCGATCACCCGCTTAATCAGATCATCATGAACGATCTTGTTCGTCACACGATCAAAGACAATCACATCACCCCGACGAACATCGTGGAATCTGTATGAGAGTTTATTCAGCAATACTCGGTCATTGGGTTCCAAAGTCGTCTGCATACTCGGTCCGTCAATGTAGTACTGCTGAAAAACGTAAACTCGAATCAACACTGCTGCCATTAGCGCTATGACGACGACAATGACCCACTCCCAAACAGTGCGCATTTGCTCTCGGCGTTTGTCATGTAAGTCGCTACGCGCCGACTCCCCTGTCGGTTCCTCATCAACTGCCATCAGGTCAATATCCATCGTCTGTAACGGTACAGTACGGGACCACATGATGCCCCGTTCACAGCGAAGCGATTAACTTCTCCACCCGCTCATCACGACTTTTCAACGGGTCTTTACAGAGCACCGTCCGTTGTGCCTGATCATTTAATTTCAGTTGCACCCAATCGACGGTGTACTCCCGATTCTTTGCTTTGGCAGCCTTAATGAATTCACCTCTCAGACGCGCCCGTGTCGTCTGCGGGGGCACATCGATCGCCATTTCAATATCACTCTCGAGACAAACTCTTTCCACCATGCCGCGCTCTTGTAATTTGTTGAACAATCCACGAGAGCGCAAAATATCGTGATACTGCAAATCGATCAACTGTGCCTTTGGATCTGCTAAATTGAGACCATTCTTTGCGCAATAGGCATCAAGCAATTTGTGCTTGATCACCCAGTCAACCTCCCGGTCAAGTTTCAAGGGGTCATCTTCAATCGTGGTCACGCAATGTTCCCACATTTCAAGGGCGCGTTGTTCAAGATTAGTGAAACCCTTTGTCTGCGCGTACTGTAGGGCAACATTGAGATATTCGCGTTGAATATCCAAGGCACTGACCTCCCGTCCGCTAGCTAGAAGTACGGTCCGCCGACAGGTCACGTCATGGCTGATATCACGAATGGCCCTGATGGGATTTTCCATTGTCATGTCGCGCAGTATCACCGAAGGGTCCTCCATCATCCGCAACATGCACGCTGTGGAACCGATCTTGACAAAAGTTGAATATTCGCTCATATTTGAATCACCGACAATGACATGCAGTCGCCGATAACGCTCAGCGTCGGCATGAGGCTCATCGCGAGTATTAATGATCGGCCGACTTCTTGTGGTCGCCGAAGACATTGTTTCCCAAATATGGTCAGCGCGTTGGGTGATTGAATACAACGGACCTCTTGCGGAGTGCACGATCTTGCCCGCTCCAGTAAATATTGAACGAGACACCAGAAACGGAATGAGCGCTTTTGAATGCTCACTCGGGTCATCGCTTCGACTCGTTAAATAGTTTTCATGGCAACCGTAACTATTTCCCGCTGAGTCGGTGTTGTTCTTAAAAAGATAAATCGTGCCGCGAATACCTTCTTCACGAAGTCGTTCCTCAGCAGAGATCAGCAGGTTCTCAAGGATGCGTTCTCCAGCCTTGTCATGCACTACTGCTTCATAGAGCGAGTCACACTCTGCAGTCGCATATTCGGGATGCGATCCAACATCTAGGTATAAGCGGGATCCATTTTCCAAAAAAACATTTGAGCTACGTCCCCAAGTCACAACCTTTCGGAAAAGGTATCGCGAAACTTCGTCGGGACTCAGACGACGTTGACCTCGTAGAGTACAAGTTACCCCATATTCATTTTCTAGGCCATAGATGCGACGTTCCATGAGGAAATCCCTATCTACGAGAAAAAATCACGAGAGAAAAGCGTCAATCTCTTGATCGTCACATCGCTTAAAGCAACGGCGTTCTAATGAACGGCTGAGAATGGCGACCTCCAACCCATCGGCCTGAAGAGTGCGGTCAGGACCTGCAAGGGCTGCCACACACTTTCTCACGGCGACATCCAAGACATCCCCTGGCGACCATGTTTCGCGTAGCCGACCGCCGATCGCCTCTGCATCACCTCCAAGGACACTCAAACCTCGCTCGTCCATCAAAGTTCCGTCATACATGATGTGAAATAACTGATCCGAATTCTGATCCGTGCCCACTTCAACGAGCAAGATCTCTACTTCGTAGGGCTTGACATCATGTGTAAATGTCTGACCCAGAATTTGAGCGTATTCGTTAGCTAGACTTCGTGCCTCAACATCGTCACGCGAGTACTGATACCCGCGAACATCAGCGTTGCGCACGCCAAAACGTCGGAGTTGATCAAACTCGTTGTATTTACCAACTCCAGCAAAACCGATCCGATCATAGATTTCGCTTATTTTGCGCAAAGTGTTTGAAGTATTTTCTGAGACGAGAAGGATGCCATCCAGATACTGCACAGCAACGAGTGCTCGCCCGCGCGCAATACCTTTTCGCGCATAGTCCGCTCGATCCTTCATCAACTGTTCTGGTGCTACATAGAAAGGCTGGTTCACGAGGACACCCCGTCTTGTCTCTGACGTTGCTCAAGCACCAATGCTTCAAATCGGCGCGCTAAGTCGGCATCATCACGACGCTCCCACCCGTCCACGCTGATCGTAGCCACTACGGGGTAGATACTCCGCAACACATCAGGCCCGCCCGTGGCAGAGTCAACATCTGCTGCTTCCAAAAGCGCCCGACACGCAAGGTCCACTGCGTCATCAGCAGACATATTGGACCGAAAGCCCACCTTCAATACCGTAGAGGCTGGTCCTCCCCCGGAACCGGTCGCAACAAACTCACGTTCCTCATAACGTCCGCCTGTGATATCAAAATCCCACAGTCTTCCCGCATTGCGCAACAAGTCATAGCCAGCGAAGATTGGAATAACCCCTAGGCCCTGCATCGCTCCAGCCAAATTGGCGCGCACCAACTGTGAAAGTTGGTTCGCCTTGCCTTCAAGGCTGATCGGGCGTCCATCAAGTTTTTCAAAATGCTCAAGTTGCAATTGAAAAATTTTGATCATGTCCATCGCTACTCCAGCGGTACCCGAAATAGCGACCCCGCTATGTCGGTCCGCTGGGACAACTTTTTCCATCTCGCGATTGGAAATTCTGTTGCCCATAGTTGCCCGCCTATCGCCCGCCATGATGACACCATGGAGATAACGCACAGCCAAGACAGTCGTGGCGTGGGGGGCTAGGACCTGCTGCGAGTCACCGAAACTTGACACGGCAAAAGGATCTAACCCGACTTTGCGCAACAAACTCGTGAAGTTACTGCCTGGATCGTTGTCAACATCAAAGAATGGGACGACCACTATTCACTCCCCACCTTTTTGAACGTATGACTTAACAAAGTCTTCTGCGTTACTCTCGAGAACATCATCAATTTCATCGAGAAGTTCATCGAGATCAGATTGAGTTTGTGCGCTCTGCGCCGCCGTTGTGGCTGTCACTTCAGTAGTGACCTCCGAACGATCCGATGTTTGCTTGTTTTTACGCACTTGCTCAGCCATAGTTTCCTCTCAGGAATGTGACCACATAGCCCAATTCTAAAACTAGATAGTCACTTCTCAACACTTTTAAACACCTAACTGCTCAAGAAACTCGGGAAGCGAGGTCGCCGAGTCGAATAAATGCCCGACCAACTCTTTGGACCCCCGCATCGGTTCCATCATCGGCACCCTTCGCAGAGGACCTGAGTCAACCTCAAAAACCATACTGTCCCAATTCGCCGAGATGACCTGATCAGGCCAACGCTCTAGACATTTACCGCGAAAAAAAGCACGAGTTGAATCCGGGGGTTCCGTCACTCCTCGTTGAATCTGTTCATCGGTGACGATTTGATCCAAGCCGACCCGGACAGCCAAGCATTTCTCCTCACGCATATCGTGATATTGCAGATCAATCGCCTTCAATCGAGAATCGCCGGGCTGTAGATCGTGCCGTTGCGAGTACCCATCAACTAAACGCTTTTTTGCAACCCAATCCACGAGGTGTGCAACAGATTCTGGTTCACTAGAAAGACCGCTGAGAACGGTCTCCCACAGTTGCAAAATCTGCTCGCCCTCATCTGACCCACCAAGGCACTCCAAGCCGTGAGAAATTGAATATTTACTCGCCATCTCGAGTAGCGCCCATTGAATATCTAGCGCACTCATTCTGCGACCATCGCGCAACAACAGGGTTTGGCGCAATGTCAGGTCATAACTCACTTGACGAATCGCTGGTACCGGATGCGCCAGAGAGAGGTCAACAGGCAAAACCTCGTCTTCAATCATTGCCAGGATCAATGAAGTGGTACCAACCTTCAGCAACGTCGCGCTCTGCGACATATTGGCGTCACCCACAATGACATGCAAGCGGCGATACTTCTGGGGATCACAATGCGGTTCGTCCCGAGTATTGACAATCGGACGACGAAGAGTCGTCTCTAAACCGACCTCTTCTTCAAAAAAATCTGCCCTTTGGCTGATCTGATACGGCACTTCGCGTTCAGAAACTCCCGGAATCTCGCACCCGACTTTGCCGGCTCCTGCAAATATCTGTCGCGTCACAAAATGAGGAGTGATTTGGGCGACTAGACGTCCAAAGGGAACCTCACGGGAGACCAAAAAGTTCTCATGACAACCGTAACTGTTCCCTTTTCCGTCGCTGTTGTTTTTGTAGAGAACCATTTCGGCTTGTGTCCCAAGAAAAGGCTGCGCAAGTTTCATTGAACGGCGGACGATCTCTTCAGCCGAACAATCAAAAGCCAAAACTTCCAGAGCCGTCCGACATTCGGGGGTCGAGATCTCTGGGTGAGCATGATCCACGTAATAGCGTGCCCCGTTGGTCAGGACTGCATTCACCAAGTGAGATTCAATCTCTGGGGCGAAAGAGTCCTCATAGGAAAACCCGCGAGCATCTATGGCTGGCTGTTCGTCGCAAAAATCCCACTTGATTCCCTGCGCATCAGATTTTTTAGAGGTGGCAGCGACATAGGAACTGATGAGCAAAGATGAAGCAAGTATCGGATTGGACTCACTACCGCGAATATGAATTCCGTACTCAGTTTCGATTCCACAGATTTTCGGGATAGCCATAATCCGACCTCATGTCCTACAGGTATTGACCCGTAGCGCTACGTTCGATGGAGCGACCACCCGCTACGCGAGTTTGGCGACCTTCGTTCACAAGCGTGCGAATAAAGATGATTCTTTCGCCTTTCTTTCCTGAGATTTTTGCCCAGTCATCAGGATTAGTGGTGTTCGGGAGGTCTTCATGCTCGCGGAACTCTTGGCGCACTGAGTCAAGGACATCCTGCGTAGAAATACCTCTCTCACCTCCACTGATGACCCTCTTAATCGCCAACTTCTTCGCTCGGCGCACAATGTTCTCAATCATCGCACCAGAAGCAAAATCACGAAAATACAAGACTTCTTTGTCGCCGTTGGCATAGGTGACCTCCAAGAAGCGATTGACCTCTTCAGTGCTGTACATCTCAGCAACACCTTGATCAATCATTAAGGAAATCGCGATGTGAGTATCTCCGACAATCGCGACCTCGCTCAATGAAATCGGAATGTCACTCGTCAAATACCGCGCGAAAATTTGATGAGCCGACTCTGCTGTCGGTCGTTCAATCTTAATCTTCACGTCTAGGCGACCAGGTCGCAAGATCGCAGGGTCAATGAGATCTTCGCGGTTCGTGGCACCGATAACAATGACGTTGCGAAGTCCTTCAACTCCATCAATTTCCGCCAAAAACTGCGGGACAATAGTTGACTCCATATCCGAAGAAATCCCAGTTCCACGTGTGCGAAACATCGAGTCCATCTCATCAAAGAAAATGATGACAGGCCACCCTTCTTCACTCTTTTCTCGGGCTCGCTGGAACACCAAACGGATTTGTCGTTCGGTTTCTCCGACATACTTATTGAGTAATTCAGGCCCTTTGATGTTGATGAAATAACTCCGCCCCTTTTCATCTCCCATTCGGGCTGCAACTTTCTTCGCCAAACTGTTGGCAACTGCTTTGGCTATGAGCGTCTTGCCGCAGCCAGGTGGGCCATACAGCAAAATACCTTTGGGAGCAGGTAGTTGATGTTCTGCGAAAAGATCGTGGTGTAAAAATGGCAATTCAACAGCATCAGCGATCTGTTCAATCTGGGCGTCGAGTCCCCCAATATCGAGGTAACTCACATCGGGTACTTCTTCGAGAAGAAGATCCTCGACTTCAGGTCTTGGGAGCTTTTCCAATAACAAATTGGTGCGAATATCGCGTCGCACAGTATCTCCACTACGCAGGAGCACTCCCCTCAAAGCATCCGCGAGTTCACATACTGACTCTTCGTCATTTCGCCCAACGACGATCGCGCGAACACCATCGTCAAGCAATTCCCGAATGGAGACCACATCACCTGAGCCTTCAGAGCGACGAGATGTCACGACGTTGAAGCTTTCGTTGAGGACCACCTCGGCACCTCGCTCAAGTAACTCAAAGTCAATCTCAGGATTGAGATTAACTTTCAACTTGCGTCCACTGGTCAGAACATCAACGGTCCTGTCATCGTTTTTCCCGACGACGACTCCATAAGCCGAAGGTGGCTGCGACAACTTGTCAACTTCTTCACGCAATTGCACGATATTCTCTCTCGCTTCGCGCAACACGAAACTGAGCTTCTCATTTTTCGCCGCTTCTTGAGTCAATAGCCCTTGCGTCTCGGCAAGTCTCTCCTCAAGCTGCCGTGAGCGCCGAGGTGCCTCGGCAAGTCGAGAACGCAGAACCTCAATTTCTGCACGCAAAGCCAGCACATCAGTTTCTGTGCCCTGTTGATCTGGAGAATTTTCGTTCACGACGGACCTTTCTGGCGACGCCTCCGACCACAAAACTACACCCCTTCGAATATGGCTGTCGTGGCGTAGTTTGAGCCTCAAGGACCGAGGTCACATTGCCTGCCGGCAAAAGTTGCAACGAACCCCCTGTTTGAGTCAGCGTTGAGATGCATTGACCTGTAAACTCTGACGGTAGCGGTGTCCTGCCGTGGTGTGATGAACGAGGAGTAAGCGAACCAAAATGAAGGTCTGGATTGATCAGGATCTCTGCACCGGTGACGGTCTCTGCGAAGAGATCTCCCCTAATGTTTTTACACTTTTGGATGACGGTTTGGCTTATGTTCGTGAAGGCGACACAATTTACGCAACCGCCAAGGGAAACGCCCAGGGCGCAGACGGTCTGGCTAACTTCGCCGATAAAGAGATGGATGGCGTCATTGAATCCGCCGAAGAATGCCCTGGCGAGTGCATTTTTATTGAACCCTAGATCTCTTCAAGATTCGGAGCACTCAACAGCCGACCTGTCGTAAGAAATCCAGTGTGTGCCACCATTCGGTGATCAGGTCGAACCGCTTGACCTTCGACATACCAACCGCGATGCAAGACTTCAAGCGTCCGTGTTCCCGTCCACATTGGATTTGCCATGGCTTCTCGGGTTCGCACTGCTTGGGTAATTGACGGCGTGTAGGCAACAAGTATTCCGCCCGGGCGCATTACTTTTTGCGCATGAGGGACCACGTTCCAAGGCTCGGGCAAATCGAGTATGACGCGATCAATATCGCTTTCATCAATGCCTTCGTAACAATCACGAACCTGGATGTGATAGCGACTTGAAGCCTCTTCGCCAAGAAAAGAACGCACATTTGTCATCGCCCGATTGGCAAAATCTTCACGCAATTCATAACCAGTGATTTCTGCGCCATAGCGCAACATGGTCATTGAAAGCGCACCAGAGCCAACACCACTTTCAAGAACTTTGACCCCAGGTCCGATATCAGCAAGCATGCAAATGGGAGCCAGATCCTTGGGATAAATAACTTGCGCGCCGCGGGGCATCTCAACGACAAAATCCTCCAACGTTGGCCGCAACACGATGTAGCGCGCCCCTTTTGTTGACTGCAGACGAAAACCCTCTGGTTGGCCGAGGATTTCACTATGCGAGACATAACCAGCATGGCTATGAAACTCTGCTCCCTCTGTCAGATCCATTAAGTAACGACGCTGCTTACCGTCAATCAATAAAATCTTGTCACCGTATTCAAAAGTGGAACTCATGATTGGGCAACCTCCGATTGAGCGCGTTTTCGTGAACGCGACTTTTTGAGTATCAGTTCAACTGATACCGGCTCATGAGTAGATGATCTTTCCACAAGCCGACAGAAAGCGCAGAAGGATCCCTCTTCGCCGCCGGTGGGGGCGCCACAACGCGTACACGGTGTCACGCTGTCTGCTCCCGATGCAGCGATGCCAGCCAAAACAGGAGCCATGCGGTCAAGAAACCCAAGATAATACGATGCCTTGGTACCGGGAGAGTTTTCCTCAAGTGCATTCAGCGCTTCTTTAAACCCAATGTGTTTATTACCCGCGGCGATCGGACATTCGTCGACTATGTAATCGATTCCGCGAACAACACACCAAGCTGCCATCTCTCGTTCAGAGAGTCGAATCAATGGCTTGACTTTTTTTGGAAAGCCATTGCGACTTGGCAGCACTGGTAACTGCCTTGCCAAATATTCCACATCCCAACGCAGGGCATTGCCGAATAGAACTGCTGCTTCATCGTCAAGATTATGACCCGTCACCACAACGTCGTAGCGCCCATCAATTGCTGCCTTGTCAAAGAGGTGCCGCTTACTCATCCCACAGGCTGAACAAGGTACACGACCTGTCGCCCGACTAGATGTCGGAATGTCGTATCCATAATCATCGCGCAACGAAACAACGGTGAGTTTCAGACCGCGCTCATCAGCAAAACGTTCGGTGTAGCCCCGTGACTCCTCGCTGTATTCACCGATTCCTAGTGCCACATAAAACCCATCGGCCTGATAGCCCAAATCAATCAATATGTCCCAAACTGCCAAGGAATCTTTACCCCCTGAAACTGCCACCAAAATCCGGTCGCTTTTGTTCAGCATCTGATGATCGTGGATCGCTTTTTCTACTTGGCGGCGGCACATCTGTAAAAAATGTTCGGCGCAGAAGTTGGCGTTATGCCGTGGTAAATCAATGATCGCTGGCCCGCGACAGGTACGACACTTCACGTCACATACCCCCAGAGATAACTGGGCGGATTTCAATCACATCGTCTGTATCAAGTTCTTCATCGCCGGGGACGAGAGTTCCGTTACGAATGACCAAATGTGACTCTCGCGGCAAACCCAATTCTGCCAGAAGTCCGTGGACCCTACGACGGCCTCGAATCTCAATCTCCCGTCGTGGATTACGCAGAATGACTTTCATGAAAGGCTCTTGCGGACACGCCGCTTCGAACGTCCCTCACGCTCAAGCGATGAGATCGAAACTGACTCTCCTGCTCGCAAAGTCTCCTTGGAAACAATCTGTGGAGATCGACTGGAGATACGCCGCACAAGGCGAACCGTCCATAACACCACTCCGATAGCGAACCATCCGCGACGCCCGCGAAGTAAACCTTCTTTGAGACTGCGAGCGCGCAGGTAAGACAATATGGCCACGTCAAAAACCTAGATGCGACGAATCTCTACGACAGTTGAACGGCGTTTGCCACTTCGTCGGCCAAGCAAGAAAAACACAATCACCAGAATGACACCGATGCCCCCAGCCACAACCATCACTGTCGATTTACGATCTTCAACTCTGCCTTGAACATCGCCTTGCAAAGCACGCAACTTGGCTTCAATATCCTCGCGCGAAATACGCTCGGTCTTTGCTGTCTGAGCCATCAGGTGGGTTCCTTTCCAAGAGTTGCTTTTTTCACTCGGGACCAGGCGAGAAAACTCAGACCCAAGCAAAGAATGAACACGATCAAATATGGTGCCCAACTCCAGGCACCGTCAAAAGCGTTGAGTTCTGTCTGCAGTACACGCAAAACTCCCAGCAGAAAGAGAATCAAACCTAAACCCAAGCAGATCGCTCCGCCAGCACCCATCGTCAACCATCGCCCTGCCCCTTGAAGCGGTCCGAGAGTTTCCTGTTTGGCATAATCCTTGAGCAAATCAACAAGCTCACCAACGCTGGCAGATTCACCTCGCTCTAAGCGCGAAACTGGACGGGCTGATGAGTCAGACATGCCCTATTTCTAACACCAGAACGGCGAAACCCCACCTCAGAGGCCTCTGAACTGGGTCAATCAGGTAAAAGGGCAAAGCGAAAGACCGCCTCAACATCGCCCAGGATTGATTCAAGTGCATCTAAACGAATCTGTGCGCTGGCACAGACCAAAAGCCGTTGCCGATCAGCCGCACCGATCGGAGCCAAAATGCTGAGTTGAAACGAAAGCTGGCTCGGTTCGCAAGCTAACTCGAGATCCGCTAACTCTTGTAAGGACTCCGTCCCACCACCCGCTAATTCAGCAAGCATAAGAAGATGGGCGCGCAAACGGTCAATCTGAGTTTGATCAATGTCACCTGATTCCTCATCGGGAAGATCGCTCACGAGTGCTAACGGAAATGGATTGTCAGGCAACCATTGTTCAATGCGAATCCGCCTGATGCCGACCGACAAAATTCCTCGCCGACCACCTTGCAAATCTGAGACCTGAAGAATACGCGTGGCACATCCAATCATCGCCCGAATATCTCCACCCCCAACCTCGTGACCACGCTCAATCAGCACCACGCCAAACTCAGGCTCGACATTTTGCAAACACCTCTCAAGCATTTCCAGATAACGCGATTCAAAAATCTGCAGAGGCAAAACAGCATTCGGAAGTAAAGGTGTACCCAAAGCAAACATCGGGAGTTCATAGCGCTGCATATTCATCAGCAATCAAGGACCAGCATTTGTCACACTCAACGGGCCAACCTCATCGACTCCGGGCCCAGTGGGATAGGTGCCCAAAGCATTAGCCAGAATGCCCTCCCACAAAGGCTGAAAAGCAGCCTCCTCGTGAATACCTGGGGTCTGCAAGAGCAGGGCGAAGCGGATCACGGAAGAACCTTGAACTTCAACAAAACCAACCAATGCTTTGACTCCACCCAAACTGCCGGTCTTTGCATGTAGACGACCAACGAGTGGGCCTCCGATGAAATAATCCGAGAGAGTCCCACTGACACCCGCCACGGCCATCTGCGAAACCAAGGGATCGTCAAAAGTGAAACGCTCAAGAATCTGCAAGAACGCCGCGCACGTCACTTTGTTATCTCGCGACAGTCCTGACCCATCGCTGAAGGTGACGCCCTCAAGGTTGATGCCCCAATTCGTCAAAATGTTCATCATCGCTGAGATGCCTGCAGCACGAGTCGCTGCCCCCTGAGCACGAAAACCAATTTCTTTCAAAATGATCTCTGCTGTGTTGTTATCGCTATTCCGCAACATCTCTCCAACGATGTCCACAAGAGGTGCAGAGGAAATTGAGGCAACTGTTGCGATGCCGACAGGAGATTGCCCCGATGTCGGCGCCCCAAGAATGATGACCCCGCGCTCCTTGAGTAAGCGCATGAACTCTCGCGCTGCTCCAAAGGCGGGATCCGTAGACCTCGATGAGTCGCCCAAAACTAAGCCATCATTGACAAGCAAAGCAGCAATCGGACCACCCTGTATCGCACGAAATTCAATGGGCCAAGACGGGGCGTACAACTCCGAATCAAAATGTGATGCATCACCCACGATGTTTCCATTGATCTGAGTCACTCCGGCGGCAACAACTGCATCGGCCAGGGCTTCAAGCGATGTCGCTGGTTCTTGCTCATACTTGGAATACTTCAGATTTTTGGGATACCACGCCGCTGAAAGCAGCGGGTCCCCACCACCGACGAGATAAATCGAACCCACCACCCCATCGCTGATTTCGGCTTTGACCTCGGTCGTAAAAGTGAAGGTCGGACCTAAAACATCAAGCGCAACAGCACCCACGATGAATTTCGTCGTACTGGCCGGAACCACTGGCGTATCAATGCCATCAGACAAACTCAGGACCCCATCAATTGACACTGCAGCACACGATCCAGGTAGAACTGCTCCGCCTAGTGGCCGCAGAGCCTGTTCAAAACCGACTGCTGAAGTTTCGCGAGAGAGCACTGCGGGTGTGCGTCGCGCCGATAACACAGGGGTCTGAGGAGACGCGGAGGCCATCACTGCTATTGCATCGGGAGCGGGTGCTACACCGTTGTCTTGTGACCCCGTCAGACGCCACAATCCTCCGAGAACAAGGGCTGGTCCCAACGCTAAAAAAATGAGTTTCGGAAATGGATTCACGCTGCGAATCACTTGAGGAGACCGCTCCCTTTTCTGTTGAGGCATCAGTCAACTCACCATCCCCGGCGCTGGCGAAATTCAGCGGCCCGAAAGAGGTGCCCAAGAGCGGTCACCGCACGATTACCCGAGGCGTAACACAGGCGTCCCGTGGCACGCACGGTGAGTGGCCCCGGGTTATCGGGATCGGCCACTGCGAGTTCTGTGGCTGTCAAAATCGGCTTGCCGGTACGCCGTGACAGTTCGTCAGCAGCCAATGCAAAACGTTCGTCTTGCCGCTCGTGATAAGCCACGATTCGTTCGATCCCATGGTCGGGATAAAAGCCACCTTCGCGCAGCAAACGAGCCTGATTTGATTGGATTCCAAGACCGAGATATATCACTGCATCCACATCGGGGTGCAGCGCAATCATTTCTAAGACTTCTGGAATTGTGTCGCGGGTTTCTCCGCCCGCGCAATCGACGGGGTTTGCCTGACTCCAACGAGGAGGGAGTTTGCCATCAATCTGCGCCTTGAGGTCCTCTGGAAGTTCCAACAGTTTCAAGAGTCCATCTCGCGCCAAAGCATCGGACGTCACAACGCCCCATCCCCCAGCGGTGGTCATAATCACAACATTGGGACCTTTCGGTAGCGGCTGCGTTGCAAAAGTCGCCGCCGCTTCAAAGGCCTCCTCAACTGTTTCTGCACGCGTAATTCCGGCTGCCCGACAAAAGCCATCAAAAATTTTGTCGTTGGCCGCTAACGCTCCTGTATGTGATGCCGCTGCGTGTGCTCCACTCTCAGTGGCACCACCCTTCACTAAAACCAATGGTTTACGGGCCGCCACACCAGCCAGGCGTGTCATCAACGAACGGCCGTCACTGATACCTTCGAGATAGGCGAGCCCAACTGTGGTCGCCTCATCATCGGCGTAAAAATCCAGATAATCCGCCACGGTGACGGCTGCTGCATTTCCAGCAGATACTGCGCGACTAATGCCCACGCCTGATGAACGTGACCAATTCAAGAAACTTGAGACAAAGTTTCCACTCTGACTAGCAACACCGATGTGACCGCAAGGAGGATACGGCGCCACGATTTGTGCACATAAATTCGCTGGTGTGCTCACGACTCCTTGACCATTTGGACCAGCCAGCAAAATGCCAAGTCCATCCGCCAAAGCAATGAGTTCCTCTTCCGCCTTTTTTCCTTCGGCCCCAGCTTCTCCGTAGCCAGCCGATGTCAAGAACGCTGCCTTCACACCCTTGGCGGCACAAGCCCGAAGAAGGGCTGGGTTCGCTGAAGCTGGCGTGCACACAAAAACCAAATCAATTGCATTCTCTGGAAGCTGATCAATGTCAGCGACCGTCTGGATCCCGAGAACATTTTCGCCTTGCAAATTAGTCCCGAATATCTGACCCTGAAAACCGCCAGCCAAAATGTTATGTAGCGAGACGAAGCCAAACTTTCCTGGGTGACTTGATGCCCCGGCAACAACAACCCCGCGCGGTTCAAAGAGTGCCTGAAACTGCTCAACAGTTGGACGTGCCCGAGCAGTTGCGATTGATGCATATGCTTCACCAATCTCCACCAATGCGTCAACGGCAACTGGCACTCCATCAGATCCGATAATGAGCGGATTGATATCAATACTGGCAATATCAGAACGGCTGTGCGCTAAGGAACCCAAACCAACTAAAACATCCACAAGCTTTTCTCGATCGACACAGGCCTCACCGCGAAACTCGCCCAACAATTTTTGCGTCGCTAGATCGCTAATCATTTCGTGAGCTGTAATCCTGTCAAGTGGCGCTGGACGAAAGACAACGTCGGCGATTGCCTCGGCGAAAATTCCGCCGATGCCCAACATCACACTTGCGCCGAATTGAGGATCTCGAACGACACCAACGATGAGTTCACGATTACCCTGAACCATCGGAGCGACCAAAACGGTGACTTCACCATCTTGGGCGGTGGCTGCTGAGAGCAACTCCTGCGCTGCACGTTCGACGGCGTCAACATCGGCCAATTTCAACCGCACCAACCCGCGTTCGGTCTTGTGAGCGATTGCATCACCACATAACTTTGCAACGACCGGAAAACCAATCTCACTGGCCGCTACTGCCGCTTCACGGGCAGTCTTCACCTCACGTTCGTCCGCCATCGGAACGCCAGCGGCGCGCAGCAAAGCTTTAGAGGCAGCTTCAGAAAGAGTGCGCGATGTGGAGGAAGTACTCAGCATGTCTCAAAGTTAGTGCCAAGAGCATCCACTGA